>JRHI01000097.1_pt1 | contig 88888 bp, 95 predicted proteins | sample 215371 | NCBI WGS metagenome assembly JRHI01 (sample SAMN02929681, study PRJNA255918) | sediment metagenome | biome: cave system; feature: Ice Cave; material: Sediment; isolation source: sediment from deep within a dark volcanic ice cave with no known source of... ... | reverse complement strand
CCGCCACGCCGGTTGTCGAGCAAGCGGCGAGTGTCGCCACAACCAAAGCGGCCAMWCMGGTACTCCTCATCTCTGCTCTCGCACCTTCCGCCCGATCAGGGTTGGCACCGCAAGGCGAGCCTATGCCCGCAAGCGACTCGTAGACCTCGGTCCACTCGCGCCCCCTGGCTCGCCAGTCGTGTTCGGCTGCTCGTGCCAGCCCGTTGGCGGCGACCGTCGCTCGCTCCGCCGGGTCTAGCAGCCGCTCCAGCGCGGAAAGCCACTCGGTCGGAGTCCGGGCGAGGATGCCGGCTCCGAACGCCTCGTACTCGGGGTGGTGTTGGGCGACGTAGGGGATGCCGCAAGCTGCCATCTCCATGCCTTTGAGCGCGCTTTTGCCGGCGTTGAACTCGCTGTCGGCCAGTGGGACTAGGCCGATGTCGTGCCCGGCTGCCGAGCAATCCGGGGAGTTGCTGGATGGAAATCTGCTCGAAGATGCCCGCAACGTTGGCAGGGTCCGGCCGCAGCGGGCCGGGCAGGTCGCCGACATGCACGAACCGCACGCCGTGGCCGGCGAGGAAGGGACCGAGCCGGCCGTGCAGGGTGCTCAGATCCTCGTGGCGGAGAAAAGCTTCCCCGTACCAGCCGATCGTCGGGCGGATCCCGGTGTCCTCGGTCTGCCGTTGTTGGCCGTTCTGCCACATGGAAACGTCGACCATGTTCGGGAGAACGAACACGTTCTCGTTCCAGCCCCACCGGGCGGACTCACAATTCCCTGCGCAGCGAAAGCGATCCTCATTGGCCGGGTGCGTCACTCATGGGCTCCAGGTGCACCAACCCGTCGGTCGTCGGTCACGAACCAGCGTGCGATCGCCATCAGAATGATCGCAAGGCCCGCTGCCAACGCCAGCCATAGTCCCGGCAAGCCATGTTGCGAAAACACCGCGCCTGAAACATTCGCATCAGCAGCGGTCATACCGACGCCGGCGGCCGTAAGGGGCCTCAACAGGCCGACGATGGCGGAGATCGGAGCTGCCAGCAACGCCAAGGCAGCTCCGAACAAACCTCCAATCGCAAAGAGCCCGGGTCTAGATGGGCCAACTACTAGGGGCACAAGCACGGCAAGCGAGACGAGCAGCATCTGTTGGGCTAGCGACCAGCCGTGCTGTTGCCCAATCGTGCAGCAATGTGTGGAGACATCGGAGGTGCCCGTCGCCGCGAACCTCCAACTCGCTGCCGTGGCGTGAATGTGAGTATCGACCCAGGGAAAGGCGTCTCCAACAGCAAATGCGAGCCCCGCAGCAGCGGCGATCATCGCCCACGCGGCGCCGCGAGCTCCTCGAAGCAGGCCAACGCGTCGTTCTCGGATCACAAGAACAAGGGTGCCGACGGAGCCAATGAGCGCCAGCGCGATGCCGGCTTCGCCGAGCGCCATGCCTGGGCCGATCCGGGCCGTACCGCGAGAGATTGGATCGAACTCCCCTAAGTACGCCGACAACCAGATGCCGGTAAGGCCACACGCCAGACCTGCCCCGAACAACCGCCCGCGTCGCATCAGCAGCATGAGGCCTGCCAGCGACCAGCCGACGATCGCGGGGACGTTGTACCAGACCGTGGACACCGACCGGCTGAGGGCGGTTCCGCCCCTGTAATACGCGGGGAAAAGGGCGCCTACGGTAAGTCCGGCAGAGACCAAGAAGAGAAACCCGGCGGCAGCAGCCCATCGACTTCGAAATGCGGTCGATGGCAGCGTGAATGGACGCGCCGGGGGACTCTCGGCAACGATCGGTGCCGAGCACTTGGGACAGAAGCGCCACGTCGTGTCGACCAGCGCCCCGCAGCTGCTGCAGTACACAGGTGTCTCCGCCCTTCAGTTGTGATCCGTCTCGCACTGATGATGGCCGATGCTGGGCCGTCCGCGACACCATACGGCCCTGTGAGTTCGCCGAAGAGGACGATGCCTTGCGTGCAGAACGCAACTCTCGTGCTCGACCAGCGTGGCCGGTCACGAGTGTCCTCGTATTGGCTCATTCATGGCAGTCCAGGCTGTGCGCTAGGGCGACCAGTCTGCCGTCGCGGTCCGCTTCGGCGGTCGCCCGGACATCGGAGGGCAGCCCGGCTACGAACCGGGCGGCCAGGGCGGCGTCGAGGGCGACCTCCGCAGACCACAGGTACATGCGAGCGCGGTCTACATCCTCCTCCGCGGTCGGCTTGTACACCGTGGGAGCGACGGGACGTCCGGCCAGCATCTCGGTTCCCGCCCAGCGATCTTGTTCAGCCTGCCGGCGCAGGTCGTCAGGATCCATGACCGCCCGGTCGACGATGGCAACCTCCGCGATCATGGCGATCCGTGGAACGCCGGCCAGCACGCCGCCCTCGTCGAGGAAGTCGCGCAGCGATTGGTACTCAGCCATCAGAACCATACGGATAGCTCCTCGCTCATCTTGGGGTCGTGGGTGGCCGGTGAGCTTGTCCCCCGCGAGTAGGTGCGCCCACTCATGGCCTTCCGCAGCTCGGGCAGCTTCGTCTCGCCGATGTAGACGCCGGTCGTGGCGATGCTCGCATGGCCGAGCGCGCTCTGTACCGTCCGGAGGTCAGCGCCACCGTCGATCAGATGGGTGGCGAAGCCGTGCCGCAGCTGGTGGGCCGAGGGCAGCGAACCGCGGGCCTTCCCCGACCGGATCGGGCGGAGTCCGGCCTCCGTCATCCACAACCTCAGGCGATCGGAGATGTAAGCGGCGGTCAGGGCCTTTCCGGACTGGTAGCTCCTAATCAGCGGGCCGGCCGGCCCCGGATACTGGCGCAGGTACTCGGTGAGCGCCTCCCACGTCTCCTCGCCGGCGATCGGCAACGTCCTTTCATGGCCGCCCTTCCCGGCGACCGTCAGGGTGCGCTTGTCGAGGTCGATGTCGCCCATCTGGAGCGTCGCGACCTCGACACAGCGGAGCCCACATTGCACCATGAGGAGCACCATCAGCTCGCCGCGCACATCGGGCACCCCGCCGGCTAGGAGCTGTGATACCTGCTCGGATCGAAGCGCCCTCGGAACCCGCCGCGGCTGCTTGATGCGAGGCAGATCGTCGCAGGGATCGTGGTCGAGATACTTGTTCTTGATCCACCCGCGGAGATTGCTCAACTGGGTTCGCTTTGTCGCCGCTGAAACATCACGTTCCAACCAGACCTCCACGTTGGCACGGGTGAGCGTGTTCGGCTCGCGGTTGGCGCCCACCACCCGGCAGAAGATCCTGAGCGAGGAGGCCACACACCGGGAGAGGTGTCGCCTCGGAACTCGCCGCGCCGGGTGCGGTCCTCCACGTATTGGCGGGCGAGAGCGAGGAGCCTCGGCTCGTCGCCCTGTTCGGTCATCGGCACCAGGCGAAGCGCGCCGGCCCCCGCCCGCGACGAACCAAGCTCTTCCACGAGTAGTCCCTTCGCTCCCAGCGGCGCGTCCCGAAGATCGATGGCATCCCTCGGCCGCTACTGACGAAGGCGCCTCGTAAGGCACAGTCGCGCCAAGCCCGAAGGTCGTCAAGCATTCCCGTATGTCCCACGCGGGTTATAACCCCCGACAGCAACAACGTCGCAGGTGAAAGGCATAGGCCAATCACCGAAAAAAACTTCTCGGGTGCACGGTTTCAGCCCCCGCCCGAATATCTCGCGCAAGGCGGGCGTCGACCCGTCACGATGTCGGAGTAGCCGTGTGCTCCGAACTCAGTGCGGCCGGCGTGTTCTCGCCGACGAAGCGGACGAAGCAAGGCGAGGGGTCGATGCCACGCACCCGCCTTGTTGTTGCGGCGAACTCGGCGGGGGCCGCGATCGACCTCGTACTGCCCTGCCAGGCCTCCCAAAATCGCCGTGGCTTCACGGTCCGACATCGTTGCCCAACTTGCGACCTGCGGGAATCCCCTGATTGGTACCTGTGTGGCCGTGTGAGCCTGTCACCCTCCGATTGGATACAAGGAAGGGCCGGGGATCGGCCCGACAGCCTGAACGGTGGGCTGCGCGGCCGTACCGGGGAGCTGACGTTAGGCGCGCCATGTCACGTCGATCCGGTCCGAGTCGAAGATAGGCCCGCGGCGAGTCGCTGGGCTGACGGTGATCCGGTCGATAAGAGCAGCCACGATGGTCCGTCGGCGATCGCTACTCAGGGACGGCCAGGCGGCCCGGAGCGCACCGGGTCGATCTTGGAAGGGTTCTAGGGCCGTCGTCTTCTCCGATCGGTTGAGCGCATCCCTTGCCGTCGTCCGTCGCTTCTCCAGTACAGACCGGGCGGCCATCCACTCCCGGCGGCCGATGTCCCCGGCGGCGAAGCGTTCGGCAACTTCGGCCATCCTCGTCTCGATGTCGGCGAGCGCCGCTCCATGATCCGCGTCGAGCCGTCCGGTTTTCTTCTTGGCTCGAGCCTTAGCCAGTGCCGGAGTATCTAGGCGTTGGAGGACGGCCTCCGTGATGAGAGCCTCGAGCGGAAGAGCTGTGATGGTCACGCGGCCGCAAGCGACGCGGCCGGGTGCCTTATGGCACCGATAGCTGATCGCCCCGCGCACGACGTCGCGGGTGAGTGCCTCACCACAGAGGACGCAGCGGATCAGGCCCGTGAAGGTCTGACGGCGGGCCGGGACTCGCTGCCGGCGGCCGTCGCCGGTCAAGAGCGAGACGAGGCGCTCGTGAGTGGCCCGGTCGAGGACGGCCGGCCAAGCGGCTTGGCCGATGACTTGCCGGTGATTGACCCGTAGCCCCGCGTGACGCGGGTTGGTCAGCACGGCCTTGACGACTGTCCCCGACCATTGCCGGCCCCGTTGCGGAGTGAGCACACCGAGGTCGTTCCATCGGCGGGCAATAGCGTTGAGTGACTCGCCACGTAGTACGTCCCTTGCTGCCTGGACGAGCAGCTTGGCCTCGTCACGCCGCACCGTCACCCCGTCTGATTCGTAGCCGAAGGCCCGGCCACCGTGCGGAAGTCCTAACTCGGCCTTCTCATCGAACTTCCGTTTGAGCCGGCGGCTCGTATCGTCGCTGGACTTTTTGGCCACGGCGCCCATGATGCGCGCAATGAGCTGACCGTCGCTCGTGGCGAGGTCGACGTCCCCGGAGCATGTGGCCATCCGAGTTAGTCCGGCGGCGGTGCAAGTACGGAAGAACTGCTCGAGCTCCCAGGGCAGCCGGTGGAGGCGATCGAGGTCATAGGCGACCACGGCATCGATGTCGCCGGCCGTGATGGCCGCCAGCATGCGCCGGTACTGGGGCCGCACCTTGCCGTTCCACGCAGACACGTCGTCATCCGTGAAGACCTCCGCCACAGTCCAGCCCTTCTGTTGACACAACGCCCGGCCGTCCTTCTCCTGGCGCCGCACGCCGAGCATGTCGCCCTCGTCGTCACGGCTGATCCGGGCGTAGACGGCCGCCCGAACCGTCCCGGCCACCTGGGGAGCAATGTTTGCCATGTCCTGAACTATACAGGGTTTTAGAAAGCAGAGCGGGGTTCGCTTCGCTCGCCGGTTCGTGTTGATCGTCCCGGTCGGCATGGCACTGGCCGGACTCTCCATCGGGCCGGGACGGGCGGCCTACCAGACACCCGGAGGACAGCTGGCCGTGTTGCTCGGCATGGCCTCGATCGCGGGTTGCTGGCTCTGGGGCGGCCGCCTTCTTCGCCTTCCTGATGAGGAGAGGGTCTTCGATGCGTGAGCCGGTGGTGTTCTGCGGGCTCATCCTGTGGGCCGGCTTGGCCATGATCTTCGCCGAGCAGCGCTGGTTTGCCCGGACGCGTTTGGTCGATCGGTTGCGCGCTCACGCGCCCGAACCGAGCAGCCGGCGCAGCGTCAACGGACTGTGGTCCGTGGAGTCGTTCGGTGAGGTGATTGGCCCGCTGGCCCGGAGCGTCGGCGAAGCAGTAGCGAGTGCATTTGGCGTCGTCGAGGACGTGGGCATTCGCTTGGAGCGCGTCCACTCGTCGCTCGACGCCACGACATTCCGGGTCCGGCAACTGGGTTGGGCCACGGCCGCGTTTGGGGTCGCGTCCGTGGCCACGGTCGCTCTGAAACCGCCAGCTGTTATCGGCCTCGGCGGTCTTGTCGGTGCGCCTCTCATCGCGTTTCTGGTGTTGGAGCAGCGACTGGCCGTCTCATCGGCCGCATGGCAGCGGCGCATCTTCTTGGAATTGCCCGTGGTGAGTGAGCAGTTGGCCATGCTGCTCAACGCCGGCTACTCCCTTGGTGGAGCCCTGAATCGGGTGGCGACGCGAGGCCGAGGTGCGTGTGCGCGCGATCTCGCCATCGTGTGCGCCCGCGTTCGGCACGGTCTGACCGAGAGCGATGCGTTGGCTGAGTGGGCAGCGCGAGCCAAGGTCGGCGCGCTCGATCGATTACTGCCGGTACTCGCACGCGCCGGGGACTCCAGTGACCTCGGTCGCCTCCTGTCGGTAGAGGCTCACGGCATCCGTCGCGACGTGCAGCGCGACCTCCTCGAGGCGATGGAGCGACGAGCCCAACAAGTGTGGGTACCGGTGACCGTTGCCACGTTGGTGCCTGGCGTCATCTTTCTTTCCATTCCGTTCATCGCAGCACTCCACCAATTCTCGGGGCCGTGACCCCTTCCCCTCTTGACGACGACAAGGAGCGACGACACATGCTGGCAACAACGAAGCAAATCAGGGACGAGCGCGGAGAAGGCGTTATTTCCAGCGCCATCGCAGTGCTCATCATGGCCTTCCTGGGCGTGGCCATGTGGGTGGCGTTCAGCACGACCTTCAACCACGCGTCCAGCAACGTCGACCACCAGGTCAACTCGTGCATCGGCCAGACGTCGGGTAGCTGCCCGTGAGCGGGGATCGGGTCTCATCGCAACGCTGTGCGGCGTACTCGTCTTCCTGATCCTCTTGTTGTTCGCCACCCAGGTGCTTGTCGGTCTCTATGCCCGGTCGGTCATGACCTCGGCCGCGTTCGACGCGGCTCGTACCGTGGCCGGCGGGCAGAGCGCGGGCCAGCCAGGCGTGGTGGCCGGCGCGGAGGCCACGGCCCGAACGCGCATGGGAAGCTTCGGCAGCCACGTTGTGTTTGATTGGCGTGAGGTCAGCGTCGACCGGGTTGTGCTCGAGGTGCATGCCACTCCACCGGTGTTCCTCCCCTTACACCTCTCGCCGCTCGGCCCTATCGACCGTACCGTCATCGTGCGAACGGAACGCTTCCGATGAGGCGTCGGCCCGTCTGGCGCGATGAGCGGGGACAGCTCGGTATCGAAGCACTCGCCTTCGGCACGTTGATATTCATTGCCGGGACGCTCGTGTTCGTCAACGGCTGGGCGCTCGTCGATGCCAAGCTCGCGGCCACGTCCGCGGCGCGAGAGGCAGCGAGGGCTTACGTCGAGGCGCCCGACAACGCGTCAGGAATGCACGACGCTCAAGTCGCCGGCGCAGACGCGCTCTCCGGCTACGGACGCGATCCGCAGGCCAGCACCATCGTCGTCGTTCCAGGCAGCTTCGGCCGCTGCCAACGTGTCGTGGTCGAGGTCCGGACGCGTGCGCCTCTCGCCCGGGTGCCCTTCGTCGGGCAGGCCGGGACGTACACCGTCGTGGCCGATCATTCCGAGCTGGTGGACCCGTATCGCTCCGGGCTGGCGGGCACAAGCGCCTGTGCTTAACTCGTCGCGAAGCGAGCGGCGAGGCCGCGGCAGCGTGCTCATGCTGGTGCCCGCGGCGGTTCTCGTTTTGGTCATGCTCGGTGCCATCGCCGTCGACTTCGCCGCGGTGTTCCTGGCTCAGCGCCAACTGTCCGACACCGTCTCGGCTGCCTCGAACGATGCGGCCGGTGCCGCCCTCTCCGATGCCGCCTTCTATGGGTCTGGCCGCTTGGCCGTCGATTCGGCCCACGCCGCGTCCGTCGTGTGTACCGCTATCTCCGCCCAGTTGGACGCCCACGTTCACCTGGTGTCAGTCGATATGGCCGTCGAAGACCGGCGCGTGCACGTGCGCGCCACCGCGACGGTGACCCATGTGATCGCCCGTGCCATTCCCGGCGTTGCCCACCACGCGACGGTGCGAGCCGAAGCCTCCGCCATCGCCCTGCGAACGGGCGAGGCTGGCCCGTCTCCGGCCGGAACGCTTGTCTGGGTAAGACTTTCATGTTAATACATGATTTATTATGCTCATCAGTTGGGAGGGTGCCGCTGTCGTCAAGCGTCCGAAGGAAGACGCCGACGTGCTCCGATTGCGGCACGAAGCGGAGATGCTCGCCGCCGCCCGTCATTCGGGCGTAGTCAGCCTGCTCGAGACGGGTGAAGACCCCTCCGGACCGTGGATGAAGCTGGTCGGCGTGGGCGGCCCCTCGCTCGCCGCCGCCCTCGCCGCTCCTCGCGAGGGGGTCGAGGCGGGAAACCTGGCCCGCATGGTCGGGGCGGTAGCGACAACCGTGGCCGATCTGCATGACCTCGGCCTCGTGCACGGCGGGATTGACACCAGCCACGTAATTCTCGACGAGGCACGGCGACCGGTGCTGTGCAGTTTGGGAAGGGGCGGGAAGGTCGGCCAGTTGGATCCGTCCGATGACGTGCGAGCTTTGGGAGCGCTGCTCGAAGCCGTCCTGCCTCCCGGCGGGCCTCGGACCGAGCTGAGCGCGCTGGCCGATGAGGCTCAAGCTGGCCGGCGGAAGCTCACGGCGCGCGCCCTGGCCGATTCCATCTCCAAGCTGGCGCCCGACTCTTCCTTGTCCGATGCGCGTGTGCTGCGACGACAGATCTCTTCGGACCACCGATCGCTCAAGCGGCCGCCGATGGTGAAGGTGATCATCGGCGCGGCGCTGGTCGTCGGCCTGGTGACCGGCAGCATCGCAGTAGCGACCCTGTGGTCGTCCCCCGGGCGGCCCGTCTCGGCGCGGAGTCACACCACGACCACCCCGTTGACACGACCCGTGATCACGGCCCGCCGGGTGACGGCTACCGATTACTCCGGCGGGATACTGACCTTTGGCGGGATGCGGTACACGGTCGGTCAGCCAGGTGATCGCGTGGCGGTCGGCCGATGGTCCTGTAAAGACCCGGCGCCGGCGGTGCTGGACACGGACGGCCGTGTGTACGTGTTCGATGGCTGGGCCACTCCTGATCATGACATTCAGGCTCGGCTTCTGTCTCAGGTTTCTGGGGCGGGCTGGCTCCAGACCCAACCCCGCGCCGGCGGTGCAGGGTGCGATGACCTGGTTGTCGGTGGCGGCCCGAATGGCGCCGTCGTGCTGCGGCCAAGTTCGAGATCATGAGGGGCAACCGGCTGCGATTGCTTGGCTGCTTCGGGTTCGTCGTGGCGGCCGTCTCCGGACTTCACGCGGCTGGTGGCGGCGCACTGTCGTCGCCACGCTCGCTGACGGCACTTCCCCAGTGGGCGGCAACCCATGATCCGATCACCGCTGCCTTCGTGTTGCTGCGCCTCCTCGCGTTGGCCTTGGGCTACTACCTGCTCTTCGAGATCGTCGCCGGTGCCGGATTCCGCTTGGCGCGGACCGCTCGACTCGCCGCCGCGGCGGATCTCTTCACCGTCCCGGCCGTTCGCCGCCTGCTCGACGGATGTCTCGGGCTGGCGATGCTGGCCGCCGTATCTGCGCCAAGTGCAATTGCCTTCGCCGCTGACCAGCCTGGCGCTCCGGCTGCTCCTGTCATGCACTGGCTTGGACCATCTCACCCGGCGGCGGCCGCGCCCGCTCTGCCTGCGCCGACTCCGCCCCAGGTCGCCCCCGCCTCTCCGACGTGGACCATTCGCAAAGGCGATCATCTGTGGGGTGTGGCCCACGCCACGTTGGCCACGGCCAGGGGACGAGCAGTCAGTGATGCCGAGGTAGCACCGTACTGGGTCAGGCTGGTGCAGATGAATCGCAGCCGGCTCAGCGATCCGCACAATCCGGATCTCGTCTTCATCGGGCAACGAATGCTGCTCCCGCCACTCTGAGCCGATGTGGTCGGGGGAATGCACCAGGCACACACCTCGCGAACCGCGTCACGTCGACAACGAGTTGTCGATGCAATGCGGCGCCCCCGTGGGTGATTCGTGGGGGACGGGCCGCAGAATCGCGTCCACATAGCGTCGACAAAGCCCTGTCGACGCAACGTGGTTTCAAACAAATGTGGGGTGTACATGGCCGGCGACCTCGTTGGCCAGGAGCCGGCCCCGAGCGGTCAACACCGCCTGGTCGTCGCCATCCCGCATCACAAGCTCGGACAGAGCGTCGGTCACGGGAAGCGCCGAGGCCGGCACGCCCCACCGGGTTCGCAGCGCCAGCTGCAACGCCTCCAGCCGGCGGGCATCGACGTCGAGGGTCTCCCCCGCTGCCTCGGCCGACTGGCCACCGGCGATACGAGAGAGATAACGCTCGGGGGTGCGCACGTTCCACCATCTCCGGCCTCGGCGGTGCGAATGAGCGGCGCAACCGATGCCGCGATAGTCGCCCTGGGCCCAATACAACAGGTTGTGGCGACATTCGTGGGCCGGCCGGGCCCAGTTGCTGATCTCGTACCAGTCGAAGCCGGCGTCGGCGAGCACCGCGTCGGCCAGCAGGTACTTGTCGGCCTGGTCGTCGTCGTTAGGGTGGCGGTCCGGCATCGACGCCAGTGGTGTTCCCGGTTCGACCGTTAAGGCGTAGGCGCTGATGTGCGCGGGAGGCGGATCGAGGGCCAATGCGCCGTCGAGGGTCGCCCGCCAGTCGGCGAGCGTCTCGCCGGCCGCGCCGAAGATGAGATCGACGCTGTAGTTGCCGAACCCAGCTGTGCCGGCCAGAGTCACGGCGCGGGACACGGCACCGAGATCGTGGGCCCTGCCAAGCGCCGCCAGCACGTGGGGCTGCATCGACTGCACGCCAAACGAGAGCCGGTTCACGCCAGCATTGCGGTAAGCCTTAAGCAACGCAGCCGTGACCGTCTCCGGATTGCACTCGACGGTCACCTCGGCGTCCGGCGAACGGGGCACGGCCTCGAGGACGGACACCAGCAGCTCGGCGGGCAGGAGCGAGGGGGTGCCGCCGCCGAAGAACACCGAGGTGGCCGGATTCGGATCGGCCATGGCCAGCTCCGACCGGCAGGCGGCCGCATAGTCCGCCATGAGATGGTGCCGGTCCGTCCACGTCGCGAACGCGCAGTAGCCGCAGCGCCGCGCACAAAAGGGGATGTGGACGTAGACCCCGAAGCCAGGGGCTGGGATCAGAGACGCAAGCCCAGCTCGTCGAGGCGACGCCGCATGGTTTCGGCGTTCGTCTCGAACAAGCAGGCAATGGCCCGCAGGTCTTCCTGGCGGATGGTGAGCACCCGGCCGTTGAAGTCCTGCCGCTGTACCTGGATCATGCCGAGATACCGGCTGAGCAGGTCCCGCTCAGGAGCAGCGACCGCGTCCAGGCGGGTGAGGTCGATCGTGACCCGGTCGTCGCCGTTCTCGTAGGTCGACCGCCGGGACGGGATGATCTCCCCGTCCTCCCGCAGGTCGATGGCGTCGTCGCCGCTGGCCCAGGACGGCTCAGGCCCCAGATCACGCGGTAGCAACTGGTCCACGGGGACATTGTAAAAACGGGCCAAGCGTTGCAATCTGGGCACGGAGATCGCCCGCTCACCGCGTTCATAGGCGCCCAGTACGGACGCCTTGAACTCCTGGCGGGAGGCGGCCTCGACCGCTTGGAGGGACAGACGCTTCTGCTTGCGGACGGAACGCAATCGTTCGCCCACTCGCTCGGCGTATGTGCTGGCAACCATCTCGTCGTTCATCACTGCGCGCTCCCCCTCTCCGTGTCAACTGTAACTCAGTTGGCCACCGAGCGAAACTGTCGTGCCACACTTTGTGCTGTTTGGGTCCCTGTGGCGTCTGGCCTCTAGGCCATCGGACCTACTAAAGCACAGCGTAGGCCCAGCAGGAGCACAGCTGCTGCGATCGCCGCCGTCTCGGCCCGCAGGACGTGCGGAGCGAGGGCCACACGGGGCAGCGAACAGGCCAACTCGCCGTCCGACCAACCCCCCTCGGGTCCAATGAAGAGGGTCGGCCGGGCCAGGGTGGGCGGCCCACCGTCCGCGGTGGCCAGGGCGCCGGTGGGCCCCAGATCGGACACGGCGCCGGCGAAGCTGGTCAAGGGGGTGACGGTCGGGAGCCAGGCCCGGCGCGACTGCATGGCCGCTTCGGTGGCGACGCGCTCCAGTCGGGCGTAGTGGCGAGGGACATCCGCTGGGCCCCACCGCACCACTGAGCGGTCCGCGGCCATGGGGATGATCGTGTCCACTCCGGTCTCGGTCAGCTTCTGCACGGTCCATTCGGGCCGAGCCCCTTTGGTCAGGGAAAACGCCACCGTGACCGCCGGCTCCGGGCGAGGTTCGGTGACCACCGGTCCCTCCACCTCCAGGCCGCCTGGACCGGTCGTATCCCCTACCCGGCAGATCCGCCACCGGCCGGCGCCGTCGCCGACCGTGATCAGTTCGCCTTTGCGTAGCCGCCGGACCCGAAACAGATGGTGGGCGTCATCGTCCTCCATCACCGGCGCCTCGACGTCGGTGACGAACACATGGGCGAGCGCGCCCGTCCCGGCCGGACCGGCGGCGGTCACGGCGAGGGTTTGAAGGCCCCGCGGAGGCGGGACAGCAGGCCGGACTCGGGCGGCGCCACCTCCTCCTGGCGTTCCTCCGCCAACTGGCGGAGGAGCTCATCCTGGGCCTTGGTCAGCCCGGTGGGCGTCTCCACCAGCGTGCGGACGATCAGATCGCCTCGGCCATGGCCATCCAGGCGGGGGACGCCCCGGCCCCGCATCCGCAGCTCGCGGCCGCTCTGCGTCCCGGCCGGGATGGTCAGCTCCTCGACACCGTCCAGGGTCTCGAACTCCACCACCATGCCCAGGGCGGCCTGGGTCATGGCCACCGGCAGCACAGCCGAAAGCTGGGTGCCGTTGCGTACGAAACGGGAATGGGGTCGGACCCGTACGTGCACGTACAGGTCTCCCGGAGGCCCACCCCGAGGACCGGCTGCCCCTTTGCCGGTGAGCCGCAACGTCTGGCCATCGTCGATGCCAGCCGGCACCTCGACGGTGTACGACTGTTCGAGGGTGCGCCGGCCCTCGCCCCGGCAGTCGGAGCAGGGCGTGGCGATCTCCTCGCCGGTCCCCCCGCAACGCCCGCACGGACCGGCCGTCACCATCTGGCCCAGGATGGACTGGCGGACCCGCCGGGTCTGCCCGGTCCCGTTGCATTGGCTGCAGGTGGTCGGCGTGGTGCCAGGACGGGCACCGCTTCCTGCGCACATCTCGCACACGACCGGAGCCCGGACGTGCAGGGTCTGGTCGGATCCGAACACGGCCTGTTCGAAGTCGACCTCGAGTATGGCCTCCATGTCCGCCCCCCGCAGGGTGGCCCCGCCGCCCCCTCCGCCCCCTCCGCCGAACGGACTGCCGCCAAAAAAGGTGTCGAACAGGTCGCCGAGCCCGCCGGTGGTCCCGAAGCCAGCGAACGGATCGCCACCGCCCGCGCCGCTGCCCCGCACTCCCTCGGGACCGAACATGTCGTAGCGCCGGCGCCGCTCGGGATCGCGCAGCGTCTCGTAGGCCAGGGTGACCTCTTTGAACCGCTCCTCGGCAGTGGGGTCCGGGTTCGTATCCGGGTGCAGCTCCCTGGCCAGCTGGCGGTACGCCTTCTTCAGGTCGTCCTCACTGGCGTCGCGGCCGACGCCCAGCAGCTCGTAATACTCGTTCGCCATCCGTGGGCCCACCTCAGCCTTCGGCCAGATGGCGGCCGAGGCGTTTGCTGACCACCGCAACGGCGGCGAGGGCTTGGGCGTAGTTCATCCGGGTCGGCCCGAGGAGGCCGATGGTGCCGGCCGGCTCGCCTTCGACGGAATAGGGCGCCACGACGACCGAGCACTCGGCGAGGGGTTCGACCCCCAGCTCGGTGCCGATGGCGACCGTCAGGCCGCGATCCAGCACGTCGCGCAGCACGGTCACGACGACGTACTCCTGTTCGAGCACGGAGAGGATGCTCCTGACCGTGTCGATGGCGTCGAAGGCGGTGACCATACGCGACGCGCCCCCGACGAATACGTGCTCCAACTCCTCCTCGTGGTGGCCGCGCAGCACCCCAACGGCGCGGTTGACGACATCGTCGCTGAGCGGGTCTCCGGTCGCTCGCACCGGAAACTCGGCTTCCACCTGTTGCAGCGTCAGTCCGGTGAGCAGGCCCGCCAGCTGGCTGCCCGCCACGGCCAGATGATCGTCGCTGGCATCACGCGGCAGCTCCAGCGTGCGCTTCTCCACCACACCGTTGGAGAGGACCAGGACGACCAGGGCCACCCGGCCAAGACCGACGAGCTGGACCGAACGGATGGTCGCCTCCTCATGGTTCGGAGCGACCACCACGGCGGCACAGTCGGTCAGGTTGGACAGCAGCCGCGAGGTGTCATGCAGCATCTGCTCGAGGGCCCCGTGAGCCTGGGCGAAGAAATCGCGCACCTGCATGCGGTGGGAAGCGTCCAGCGTCCCGGCCGGCGTGAGTTGGTCGACGAAGAAGCGGTAGCCCTTGTCGGTGGGGATACGCCCGGCGCTGGTGTGGGGCTGAATGAGGTAGCCCTCCCGCTCGAGCAGGGCGAGCTCGTTGCGGACCGTCGCGGACGAGACCACCATCCCCGGCCGGCCGGCCAGATGGCTGGAGCCGACGGGCTGGGCCGTCGAGATGTACTCCTCTACCACCGCCCGCAGGACGGCGGCCTTACGTTCGTCGAGCATGGTTAGCACTCAAGGATACCGAGTGCTGATCCGTAGGGGCTTATTCGGCCTCGGCGGCGCCCACGTACCCCTCGCTCTCGAGGTGGAGCAGGATGAGCTGGGCGGCCTCTTCGGCGCTCAGCGCGGTCGTGTCCAGGACCACTTCGGCGTTGGTAGGCACCTCGTAGGGGTCAGAAATCCCGGTGAACTCTTTCAGGATGCCGGCCCTGGCTTTGGCGTAGAGGCCCTTGCGGTCCCGCTCCTCGCACACCTCGACGGACGTGGCCACGTGGACGAGGATGAAGCCGCCATGCGGATCGATGGCCTTGCGGACATCGGTGCGGGTCGCCTCGTAGGGGGCGATCGGGGCGCAGATGGCAATCCCGCCGTTCTTGGTGATCTCCGACGCGACATAGCCGATGCGGCGGATATTCAGGTCGCGGTGCTCCTTGGAGAAGCCGAGCTCCGATGACAGGTTCTTGCGGACCATGTCCCCATCGAGGAGGGTCACCGGACGGCCGCCCATCTCCAGCAGCTTGGTCAGCAACACGTTGGCGATGGTCGACTTCCCCGACCCTGACAGACCGGTGAAGAACACGGTGAAACCCTGCTTGTGGCGGGGCGGGTAGCTGCGCCGCAGCTCGGTCACCACGTCCGGGTAAGTGAACCAGGTCGGGATCTCGCGACCCTCGTTGAGCCGCCGCCGCAATTCGGTGCCGGAGATGTTGAGCACGCGGGTGCCCTCGGGCACCTCGTCCTCCGGCATGTAGGTGTCCTGGTCCTCGACGTACACCATCATCTGGAAGGGGACCATGGTCACGCCGAGCTCGTCCTCAAAGGAGCGCAAGAGCTCCTGGGCGTCGTAGGGGCCGTAGAACGGGTTGCCCGACGAGTCGCTGCCCGGTCCAGCGTGATCGCGACCCACAATGAAGTGGGTGCAGCCGTGGTTCTTGCGGATGATGGCGTGCCACACCGCTTCGCGGGGGCCGCCCATGCGCATAGCCAGCGGGAGGAGCGCCAGGGCGGCGGTGAACTTGGGATAGCCGGACATGATCGCCTGGTAGCAGCGCACCCGGGTGTAGTGGTCGACGTCGCCCGGCTTGGTCATGCCGATCGAGGGATGGACCAGAAGGTTGGCTTCCAACTGCTTGGCCGCCCGCAGCGTGAGCTCCACGTGGGCGCGGTGCATGGGGTTGCGGGTCTGGAACGCGACGATCGTGCGCCACCCCAACTGCGTGAACTCGGCCCGTACTTCGGCGGGAGTCAGGCGAAGCTGCTTGTAGTCATAGTGCGACGGCGCCTGCAGTCCTTCGACGGTGCCGCCGACGTACCACGGATTGGTCCGCTCGAGCACGTGGGCCACGCCGGGGTGCTCGGGATTGGATGTGCCGTAGACGGCCTTGGCTTCGGCTTCGCGGTCCGGCTGCCAGACCTCTTCGACATGGAGGGCGGCCAGCATGACGCCTTCCGGGTCGCGCAATGCGAGCGACTGGCCGGGCTTCAACGTGGCAGCCAGTTCCTCGGGGAGGTCGAGCACGACAGGGATGGGCCAGATGGTTCCGTCCGCCAAGCGCATGTTGGCGCACACCGACTCGTAGTCAGCGCGGCAAAGGAAACCGGTGAGCGGTGAGAACCCACCGTTCATCAAAAGCTCGAGGTCGCAGAACTGGCGGGAAGTCAGATCCCAGGACGGCCAGTCACGGGAAGCGGCCTTGATCTCGGCGGCTCGGTCGGCGGGGGCGAGGAGGTCGACAAGCGTTCCTCCATGGGGGGCGATCAGATGGTCGGTCACGGGTCAAGAGAGTACCGGTCCCCCAGAGCCGCCCGAACCGGCCATATGACCTATTCCTCAAGCCGCAACGCGGTGATGAACGCCTCTTGAGGGACCTCAACTCGCCCGATCGACTTCATCCGCTTCTTTCCCTCCTTTTGCTTCTCGAGCAGCTTGCGCTTGCGGGTGATGTCGCCGCCGTAGCACTTGGCCAGCACATCCTTACGCTTGGCTTTCACCGTTTCCCTGGCGATGATCCTCCCGCCGATCGCGGCTTGGATGGGTACGTCGAAGAGTTGGCGCGGGATCAGGGCCCGCAACCTCTCCGTCATCCGCCGTCCGTACTCCTGCGCCTTGGCGCGGTGGATGATTGTGGAGAAGGCGTCGACGGGGACGTTGTTGAGCAGCACGTCGATCTTCACCAGGTCGGACTTCTCGTAGCCGGCCGGCTCATAGTCGAGGCTGGCGTATCCCTTCGTCCGGCTCTTCAGCTGGTCGAAGAAGTCGACCACCACCTCGCCCAACGGGATGCGATAGACGAGCTCGATGCGCTCGGGCGACAGGTACTCCATCTTCACCATCTCGCCGCGCCGCGTCTGGCATAGATCCATGACCGTGCCGGTGTATTCGGAAGGGAGCAAAACGGTGGTCGTGAGGAAGGGTTCCTCGATGTGGTCGAGCTGCGTGGTGGGAGGCATGTCGCTCGGGTTGTCCACCTCGACGACCGTCCCGTCGATGAGGTGGGCCTGGTAGGCGACACTCGGCGCGGTGGCGATCAGCGAGAGGTCGAACTCCCGCTCGAGACGCTCCCGCACGATCTCCATGTGCAGCAGGCCGAGGAACCCGCACCGGAAACCGAAGCCAAGCGCGCCCGAAGTCTCGGGCTCATAGGTGAAGCTGGCGTCGTTGAGGCGGAGCTTCTCGAGCGATTCCCTCAGGTCGGCAAAATCGTCGCCTTCCACCGGGAACAGGCCGCAGAAGACCATGGGCTTGGGATCCTGATAGCCCTCGAGCGCCCTCGGCGCCGGACGGGCGGCGTCGGTCACCGTCTCTCCGGAGCGGGCCTCGCCGACCTCTTTGATGCCGGCGATGAGATACCCGACCTCGCCCGGACCCAGCACCGCGACAGGAGTGGGGATAGGTGTGCGAACACCGACCTCCTCCACGTCGTGGGTGGCACCGGCTTGCATGAAACGCAGGCGGGTCCCGGCCCGGAGCTCGCCATTCATGACCCGCACCGCCGAGATCACCCCGCGGTACTGGTCGTAGTAGGAGTCGAAGATGAGCGCCTGCAGCGGCGCGTCGCGATCTCCGGTAGGCGACGGGATGCGCTCGTTGATGGCGTCGAGCAACTCGGGGACGCCCTCGCCGGTCTTGGCCGAGATGCGCAGGATCTCGGTTGCGGGGATACCAAGGACATTTTCGATCTCGGCCGCGTAGCGATCGGGATCGGCGGCTGGCAGGTCGATCTTGTTGAGAACGGCCACGATCTCGAGGTTGTGTTCGATGGCCAGGTAACAGTTGGCGAGGGTCTGGGCCTCGATCCCCTGCGCGGCATCGACCACGAGCACGACTCCTTCGCAGGCGGCGAGGGAGCGGGACACCTCGTAGCCGAAGTCGACATGGCCAGGGGTGTCGATGAGGTGGATGAAGTGGTGCTTCCACGGAACGCGGACGTTCTGGGCCTTGATGGTGATGCCCCGCTCGCGCTCGATGTCCATCGAGTCGAGGTACTGCTCTCGCATATCGCGAGGGTCGACGGCGCCCGTCAACTCCAGGATGCGGTCGGAAAGCGTGGATTTGCCGTGGTCGACGTGGGCGATGATCGAGATGTTGTGAATGGGATCCATAGGGGAAAGGGCGTTAGTAGCCGGCCTCCGGATCGATGAGCCCGACGAGGGGGCGGCCTTCGACAAAGCGCCGGACGTTGTCGGTGATCCGGGCCATGAGATGCGGGCGCCCCAGCTCGCCGGCGTCGGCGGTGTGCGGGGTGATCAGGCAGTTGGGCAGGTCCCACAGGGGATGGCCGTCCGGCAGCGGCTCGGGATCGGTCACGTCAAGCGCGGCCCCTTTGATCCAGCCCTCGCGCAACGCCTCGACCAGGTCGTCCGTAACGATATGGCCGCCCCGGGCCACGTTTACCAGGTAGGCGGGCTTGGCCATGGCCTTGAGCTGCGGGCCGGCGATGATCCCCCGGGTGGCAGGGGTCAGGGCGAGGGCCAGGACGACCAGGTCGGCATCGGGCAGGCCTTCATCGAGCTGGTCGGGGCGCAGCGTCCGCACCGCGCCGTAGAGCATGACCGGGCTCCGGCGAACGACCGTCACCTTGGCGCGGAATGGGTGCAACAAGGCCAGCAACGCTTCGGTGATGCCCCCGCCGCCGAGGATGGTGACGCTGCTGTCATAGAGCGTCCGCCCCGATTCGTGTCCCCATCGGGTGGCCCGGACGCGATCGGGAAGGTCACGGAAGCCGGCCAGGCCGAGGGCGAGGGCGTGCTCGGCGACGGGCTCGGCATAGACCCCTTTGGCGCAGGTCCACGTCCGCCCGTCGCGGAAGCGGGCCGGATCGAAGCGCTCGACGCCCGCCCACGGCAGCTGAACCCACCGGATGCCCGCGCCGCGCGGCCCGTCGAGGACGGCGTCGGGACCGCGGCGAGGGTCGGCCCACACCAGCGCCTCCGCCTCACCCGCCCGCTCCGGAAAAACCGGCTCAGCTCCACCGGCAGCGACGGCCTCCGCGAACCAGGGCGGGCAGCCGTCGGGCCCGACGGCGATGAGGGTGGACGGCATGGGGTTCGATGGTACTCAGGTGCCCTGGTACGCTCGGCAGCCGCATGGCCAACATCAAAAGCCAGATCAAACGCAACAAGACGAACGAGAAGGCCCGCATCCGCAACAAGGCCGCCCGGTCGGAGATCAAAACGCGCATCAAGACCGCCATCATCCTCGCGGAGACGGGGGCGGACGAGTCGGCCGAGGCGTTGCGCATGGCCGTCAAACGCCTGGACAAGGCCGCCGCCAAGGGGATCATCCACAAGAATCAGGCGGCCAACCGCAAGTCGGCCCTGATGCACAAGCTGGGCCAGGACACCGCGCCCGCGGAGTAACCCTCACCCTTTCCCCGACACCGTCCTTCGACGACCTGGCGGGATGAGGCGAGCCAGCCGGCCGACCAGCACCTCGAGCACCAGGTCGTCCGGCCAGGCGCGGGCGCCCCGCAGATCGAGGTCGGCGGTGGCCAGCAGGCCGACGGCTCGGGCCACGCCGGCCGAGCCAAGGACGCGGGTCTGGTCCAGGGTCTTGCGAGCGCGGAACGTGCTCTTGCCTTTCGCCATGCCGAGCAGCTCAGCCGCCTCCGCCTCCGATGTGGCGCCGGCGCCGTCCAAGCGCAGCATGTCCCCGTAGTGGCGCTGGAGGGTGGCCATGACGACCAGCGGGTGGCGCTCCCCGGCGGCGAGCATGCGGTGCAGGACCGAGAGAGCGGTCTCGGCGTCACCGCGGTCGATGGCATCGGTGAGATCCCACGGCGCCAGCCCTCCGGCCTGGCCGAGGAACGGCGCCAACTGGTCGGGGCCGATCTTGGCTCCATCGCCGTAGGCGGCGGCCAGGACATCAAGCAGCGAAGACAGCCGGCCCAGGTCCTCGCCGAGATGCTCTTCGAGCAGGGCGGTGGCGGCTCGGTCCAGCCGCACCGGCGCCGCGTCGAGGCGGTCGGCGTACCACTGGCGGCGATCGCCGGCCCGCTGCGGGGCACCCGCCTCGACCACCTGGCCCGCCTGCCTGATCGTGTCCTCGAGCTTTTTGGGGGCCCGGCCGGCCGCGCCGGTCACCAGGACGAGAGTGGTGGTGTCCAACGGATCGGCCAGGTACCGCACGAGCGGGACAACACCGTCGGCGCCATAGCGGCCCACGTCGCGCAGGACCACCACCCGCCGGTCTGTCAGGAACGGCGGGGKCTGGCAAGAATCGACGACCGCGGCCAGGTCCACGTCCTCACCGGACCAGTCCTCTACGGCCAGTCCCGGGTCGGTGTCGCGGACCAGCTCGCCCAGCAGCCCGGTCAACGCCTCGGAGATCAGGCTGGGATCGTCGCCGCGAATGAGATATGCGGGCTTCACGGGCGGCATCCGCTCACGCCTCCAACACGGCGGCGATGGTGTCGCACACCCGGCGGGAGCCCCGGACATCGTGGACGCGCACGATCCTGCATCCGCGGGCCACGCCGAGCGCGGTCGCGGCCAATGACGCCTCCCGCCGGGCGTCGATGCCCAGGTCGAGCAGCTGGCCGAGGAACGTCTTGTTCGACGCCGACAGCAGAAGGGGGTAGCCCAGGGCGGCCAGCCGGTTGGAGTGACGCAGGAGGACGACGGACTGTTGCCAGGTCTTGCCGAGGTCGAGACCGGCGTCGAGAACGATGCGCTCCGGCGGTATCCCCGCGGCTTCGGCCCGTCTGGCCCGCTCCACCAGGAAATAGGCGACCTCCGCGACGACGTCGTCGTAGTGCGGCTCGGGATCGGGGATACGAGGACCGAGGCGAATGTGGGTGGCCACGACCGTCGCCCCGGCCTCGGCCGATACCCGTAGGTAGTCGGGATCGGCGAAGCCGCTGATGTCGTTGCCGACGACCGCCCCCTCCGCGTAGGCGGCCCGGGCGACCGATGCCCGCCACGTGTCGACGGAGAGGGGCACATCGAACCGCTGTCGAAGCATGGCGATGGCGGGCATGACTCGCTCCAGCTCCTCCGCCTCGGTCACTTCGGGGCCGGGACCGGCCTTGACCCCACCGACGTCAAGCACATCGGCTCCCTCGCCGACCAGCTCGTCGGCACGCTTCATGAATGCGTCAAGGTCCCAGTAGGTGCCCTGGTCGTAGAACGAATCCGGAGTGCGGTTCAGGATGCCCATGACCAAAACCCGCGTGGTGACGTCGTAGATCCGCGCTCCGAGGGCCAGTCGCACGGCCCGCCAACCTACTCACCCTAGAGTGCGGGCCTCCCACTCGGCTTCGATCTCCAACGGTATCCGGCGGTAGGCGGCCCAGTGGCCGTAGCCGCGGATCCTCCAACGGAGATAGGCACCGACGTAGCGGCGCAGGAAGCCGACCACGCCCAGCTGTCGCCATTGGCGGAGATGCACGGCCTCATGGGCCAGCAGGACGGCGTCGCCGGCGGCCCGGCGACGCACGATGATCAGGCCCGGCAGCGTGATGGCGTCAGCGCCCGGCGGAACCGGGCCCCCCACCCACACCCGAGGCATCGGCGCCGATCAGAAGAGCCGGGCCGTCAACGCCCGCCGGTACTGCGCCGTTCGGGGGTCGTCGGGACCAAGGATTTCGAGCAGGTCGACGAACTCCTGGCGGGCGGCATCATCGTCCTTGACCCGGTCGAGAAGAGCGTCGAGCTTGGCCTCAATGCCGTCGAGCCCGGCCCCGCCTTCAGCGACCACGTCCCCACCCACCCGCGCCAGCGCGGCCACCCGGCGGGCCTCGGCCGTCTCGGGAATGCGGCTGAGCAGGCTCAACGCTTCCTCGGTTTCGCCCTTACCAACGAGCAGCTCAGCCAGGGCCACCACCGCCCGCTCGTGGCCGGGCTCGAGCTCCACCGCCCGGCGCAGCGAGGCCTCGTCGCCGGCCGCCACCAGTTGGTCAACCTCGGAGGGCGCGGGAGCCAGCCGGTCCACGAACTGACGGACGGCCGCTTCGGGCAGCGCCCCGATGAAGGTGTCGACGACCTTGCGGTCGCGGAGGGCGAAGACGGCAGGGATGGACTGGACTTTGAAGGCAGACGCGACCGCCGGGTTGGCGTCGATGTCGACCTTGACCAATTGGACGGCGCCGTTGGTCTCGTCCACCACTTGCTCCAGGATGGGGCCAAGGGTCCGGCACGGCCCGCACCACTCCGCCCAGAGATCGACGATGACCGGCACGTCGACGGAGCGGTCGAGGACGTCGGTCTCGAAAGTGGCGTCGGTGACATCGATGGCCATGACGACGACCCTACCGCTCTGGCAAGGTTACGGTTTCGGCCCATGGGTGACATCGAGGGCATCGACGTGGCCCAGGTGACGGCCTGGATCCAGGCCAACCTGGCGGGGGTGACGCCGCCGCTCTCCTTCGAGTTGATCGCCGGGGGGCGATCCAACCTGACGTTCCTGGTGACCGACGCCACCGGCGATCAGTGTGTCCTGCGCCGGCCCCCCACCTCCCATGTGCTGCCCACCGCCCACGACATGGGCCGCGAGTACCGCATCATCGCCGCCCTCGGTCCGGCGGGGCTGCCCGTGCCGCGAGCCCTGGGCTTGTGCGGGGACGAGTCGGTGAACGGCCGGACTTTCTATGTCATGGACTACGTCGAGGGTCACATCCTCCGCGACGCCGACACGACCGCCAAGGTGCTCGACGAGGCCGGCCGCCGCCGGGCCAGCGAGTCGCTGGCCGACACCCTGGCCGACATCCACCGCGTCGACGTGGACGCGGTCGGCCTCGGCGAGCTCGGACGCAAGGACGGCTACATCGCCCGCCAATTGAAGCGCTGGTACTCCCAATTCCAGCAGTCGGTCGAGCTGGCCGGCGACGACATTCCGCTCGTACACGAGATCCACGCCCGCCTGGCGGCGCGGATCCCCGATCAGGGACCGGCGACGATCGTCCACGGCGACTACCGGCTGGACAACACCCTGCTGGCCGACGACGGCACCGTGAAGGCGGTGCTGGACTGGGAGATCTGCACGCTCGGCGATCCGCTGGCCGACGTCGGGCTGCTGATGGTCTACTGGTCCGAGCCAGCCGACCAGTTCAGCCCGTTGGGACCCGCCCCCACCACCCTGCCCGGCTTTCTCTCCCGGCCGGCCATGCGGGCGCGCTACACGGAACGCAGCGGGCGGGATCTGTCGGAGCTCGACTTCTATGTTGCCTTCGGCTACTGGAAGCTGGCCTGCATCCTCGAAGGCGTCTACGCCCGCTACGCGGGCGGGGCGATGGGGGGCGACCGGAGCGACTTCACGCTGTTCGCCACCCAGGTCGGCCACCTGGCCGAGGCGGCCCGCGACGCTCTGACGAAGGCGAGCTGAGCGGCGTGCTCTACGAGTTGCACGGGACGCCCGAACTCACCGAACCGGTCCTCGTGCTCGGGATGGAGGGATGGGTCGACGCCGGCTACGGCGAGGCGGGCGCGGTGTCGGCCCTGTTGACCAGCATCGACACCGAGCTGCTGGCCAGCTTCGACGACGACGGTTTGCTGGACCATCGGTCGCGGCGACCGGTCATGCATCTGGTCGACGGCGTCAACACCGGGATCACCTGGCCGGCCATCCAGCTTCGCTACGGCCGGAGCCCCGGCGGACGTCACGTGCTCATCCTGGTCGGCCCCGAACCGGATCTGCGGTGGCGCGCCTTTTCCACCGCCGTGGTGGAGCTGGCCGGCGATCTCGGCACCCAACTGGTGGTGGGCCTCGGCGCCTTTCCGGCGCCGGTCCCCCACACCCGGCCACTTCGCCTCGCGGCAACCGCAACCACCGCCGAACTGGCCAGTCGGATCGGCTTCGTCGGCGGCAGCATCGACGTGCCAGCCGGTATCCATGCCGTCCTGGAGCGCAGCTTCGCGGCGGTGGACATCCCCTGCGTCGGTGTATGGGCGCGGGTTCCCCACTACGTGGCAGCCATGCCGTATCCAGAAGCGAGCGCCGCTCTGTTGGAGAAGCTGGCCGAGCTGACCGGGGTCGAGGTGGACGCCGAAGGCCTGCACCGGGCAGCCGAGGTCACCCGGGAGCACATCGATGACCTCATCGCTAACAGCGAGGAACACGCGTCGATGGTTCGCCAGCTCGAGGCATCGCACGACGCCGAGGTCGGCTTGTCGTCCTTCGGCCCGGGGCCGCTGCCCTCCGGCGAAGAAATGGCGGCCGAGTTGGAGCGCTTCCTGCGGGGCGAACGGGGCGACGGCTAGACATCCCCACTAGCGTCGCCGGCCATGAAGGTTGATGGAGGCGTAGGTGGCGACCTGGCCACAGCGGGCCGGAACGCGAAGCAGGCGGAAGATGCGGGCTATGACGGCGTGATGACGGCGGAGACCGCCCACGATCCGTTCTTCCCGCTGGTGCTGGCTGTGCAGGACACCGAGCGGGTGGAGCTGATCACCAGCATCGCCGTCGCGTTCGCCCGCAATCCCATGATCCTGGCGGGCATCGGCAACGACCTGCAGGCGTACTCCGGGGGGCGATTCATCCTCGGTCTCGGTTCGCAGATCAAGCCGCATATCGAGAAGCGGTTCAGCATGCCGTGGTCGCACCCGGCGGCGCGCATGCGGGAGATGATCCTGGCCATGCGGGCCATCTGGGCCTGCTGGAACGACGGAACCAAGCTGGACTTTCGGGGGGAGTTTTACAGCCACACCCTGATGACGCCGTTCTTCAACCCGGGGCGCAACCCGTTCGGGTCCGCCAAGGTCTTCTTGGCCGCCGTCGGCGAGAAGATGGCGGAGGTGGCCGGGGAAGTCGCGGACGGGATCCTTCTCCACGGTTTCACCACCGAGCGGTACATCCGCGAGGTCACCCTTCCCGCCGTGGAGCGGGGCCTGGCGCGAGCGGGACGGGATCGCGCTGATTTCGAACTCTCGTATCCAGGGTTCGTGGTGACCGGGACCAACGAGGAGGAGATGGCCAAAGCGGTGGCCGGCACCAAACAGCAGATCGCGTTCTATGGGTCCACACCGGCCTACCGCGGCGTGTTGGAACTGCATGGTTGGGGCGATCTCCAGACCGAACTCAACCGGCTATCGAAGAAAGGCGAGTGGGTGCAGATGGGCGAGCTGATCGACGACGACATCCTTCATACCTTCGCCGTGGTCTGCGAGCCGGAGAAGATACCGGGCGAGGTGCTGGGCCGGTACGGGGACTGCGTCGATCGGATCACCTTCTACGCGCCGTACGCGTCGGATCCAGAACAGTGGGAGACCGTCCTGGCCGGCTTCAAGCAGGGCGAGTAGCTGGACCGTCAGACCGGCACCAGTTCGGCTCCGAGGTACCGGCTGCGGCACAGCGAGCGTTGCAGCTTCCCGGATGACGTCTTGGGCAGGGTCCCCGGCGCGACGAGGACCACCTCCTCGGGCGGAAGACCGACGGCGTCGCGCACTCGCCTGGCCACAGCCTTACGCATCGGTCCGCCCTCGGCGGCCCCGCCCGGCGAGAGCCTGGCCTCGGCGACCACCACCAGCGCTTCCCTGCCCTTGCGGCCGTCGACGCCGAAGGCGATGACATTGCCGGCCCGGACGCCGTCCACTCTCGCCGCCGCCCTCTCGACGTCTTCAGGGAACACGTTGCGGCCCCCGACGATGATGACGTCCTTGATGCGCCCGCAGACGACCAGCTCGGCTCCTTCGTCCATATACGCCAGGTCGCCGGTGCGCAGCCAGCCGTCGTGGAAGGCGGCGTCGGTAGCCTCCGGCCTTCGGTAATAGCCCGTTGTCACCGAGGTGCCGCGTATCTCGAGTTCCCCAACCCCCCGGGTGTTCATCGGCGTGCCGGCGATGGGATCGACGATGCGGATGTCGATGCCCGGGACGGCGTGACCCAGCCGGGCTAAACGACGGACGTCGTCGCCATCGCCGGAGCCGGTGACGGGCGCGGCGTACTTGTCCGTCTCCAGTATGCGACCGTCGACGCTGTCCACCGACATGCCCGTGGACGGCTCCGGGAACGTGACCGCCAGCGTGGCCTCGGCCATGCCGAACGCGCAGAAGACCGACCGGGCGTCGAGTTGATGGGCGCCACCGGCGGCGATGAAGGCGTCAACCGCGGCCGGATCGACCGGCTCCGCGCCATTCAGGCCCAGACGCCACCGGGAGAGGTCGAGACGTCGGGCGCGGCCCAGGGCCCGGGCGGCGAGCGCATAGGAGAAGTTCGGGCCGGCGGTGGCGGTCCCGCCGAAGTGGCTCATCCACTCCATCCAGCGGGCCGGGTTGGCCAGAAAGTCCTGGGGCGCGGCCAGGACCAGGTCGGTGCCGGTGGTCATCGGCAGGGCGAGCAGCCCGATGAGGCCCATGTCGTGATAGAGCGGCAGCCAGGAGACAAGGATGTCATCGCCGGGAACCAGGGCAGCGGCCGAGGCTATGGCGTCGAGGTTGGCGCCGATCTGCCGATGGGGAAGCATGACCCCCTTTGGGTCCGCGCTTGAGCCGCTCGTGAACTGAACGATGCCGAGAGAGTCGATGTCGATGGTCGGGGCCTTGTAGTCCTCGGCGCCTGGGGTTTGCGGCCCGGGCTCGAGGTCGCTCAGCAAGACGGTCGGCGGGTCGCCGGGCGCCGGCTCCATGAACGCCGCCAGTTCGCCGTCCATGATCAGCAGGCTGGCGTCGGCGTCGCGGGCGCGGGCCCGGGTCTGGGTCACAAATTCCTCTACCGAGCCCAGCCGCATGGGCAGAGGCAGCACCACGGTGGCGGCGCCCGCCAACCACGTAGCCTGGATGGCGGTCACGAGCGGCCTGGTCGTCGGCCCCAGCAGCGCGACGTGGTCGCCGGGGCCCACGCCGCGATGCTGCAAGGCGGCGGCCATCGCCCTGGCCATCTCGTGCAACCGGGCCCACTCAACCCGCTCGTCCGGGCCCTGGCCCAAGAAGGTCACCGCCCCGCCTCTTTTGGCGGCTCGCTCGATCCGGTCGGGAAGAGTCAGCGCGGGCGTGTCCGGGCGCGACGACGGAGGGGTCATGGTTCTACGACTCCGGACCGTGCTCGTCAGTTACTTCCCACGCAGCGCGGCCAGGGGCCGGCCGGCAGTCGGGTGGTACTGTGCATGCCGCCCTTGGGGGTGTAGCTCAGTTGGTAGAGCGCTTGCATGGCATGCAAGAGGCAGTGGGTTCGATTCCCATCACCTCCACCAGAAGGTCCGCCCGCTCCTCGTAGGCGGCGCCGCGGGCGGTGCGCGGCTTACGACCATTTTGGCTCTTGATAATCGCGCCCATAGTGGTAGCATGGAGTCGGGGTCGGCACTCTGGGGCCGGGGGATAAAGGGGAAAGATGCGAAATAGCCGGATCTATTCGGCGCGAAGTCGGGCGCGGCGGTCGCTGTGCGCGGTGAGCATGCTCGCAACGGCAACCGTTGTCGCCGGCGTGCTCGCACCTCAGGCGGCATGGGCTTTTACCAAGCCGCCAGTGGGCAGGTTGATCATGTCTCCTGTGCCGATCGCCGCGACCGGTACCCTCAAGGCCAAGAGTGCGGCCGTGGCTACCGTCACCGCCGAGACGGCGATGGGCATGCCATTGGGCGGCGCCATCGTGTACCTGTCCTTTAAACCGATCACGGGCGGCGGATCAGCGATCACCCACAAGGTGTCCCTGACGAGCACCCCGGTGGCCATCAAGACGGACCGGGCGGGAGTCATCAAGATCACCTACCACGCCGCGGCCAACCCGCAGCCCACAACCGGGTCCGATACCCTCACCGCCGCAGACGCGGCCACGGCTCCAAAGGTCACGGCCACCGACACCTACACGTACACGGCGGTTTCCGTCGGCGTGGCATCGTTCTCGTTCACCCCCAGTCCGGTAGCCACCAAACACACGCTGGCCGCCAACAAAATCGTGGCCCTGTCCGTGACGGCCAAGTCTTCCTTGGGTGTCGCGGTGCCTCGCGCCAATGTGTGGCTGTCCTTTGTTCAGGCCAGCGGCGGGGGGAGCGCGTATGCCCACGGTCTCCAACTGACGTCTTCGCCACAAGTGTTCAAGACGGACGCGAGCGGTGTCATCAAGGTCACCTACGCCACAGGGTTCACCCTGCCGACGACGGGAACGGACACCATCAAGATCGCGAACGCAATGGCCGGCGCGACGGCAACCGGCACCGACATATACAGCTTCTAACCAAGATTCGCGCGGCCCGCTCAGTCAATCTGGCGCACCTAGCACGGCGCCAGATTGGCCGCGGTCCACCCGCCGAAGCTGTGCTCATCCGGGGCCGCGCCAGGTCCGCTCGAACGGCAGGCGCCAGGCGTGCGGTGCGATGAGCTGATGTATCGCGTTCGGACCCCACGATCCGGGCGGGTAGGGGCGCACCGGTGGCGGTGCTTCGAGCAATGGCATAGAGATCTCCCACAGGCGCTCGATGCCCTCGGATGTGGTGAACAGCGTCCGGTCACCGCTCATGGCGTCGTGGATCAGCCGCTCGTAGGCCTCGAGCACGTCGGCCTCGCGTCCGGTCTCGTGAAGTGCGAACTGCAGGCTGAGCTTGTCGAGCTTCATACCAGGGCCCGGTCGCTTGCCGTAGAACGACAGCGACAGCTTCGACGCATCGGCGAGGTCGAAGGTGAGGTGGTCCGGTCCGTGCGCGCCGACGCCCGAACCGGGCGGGAACATGCTTCTCGGCGGCTCGCGGTAGGCGATGGAGATGATCCGCGCGCCCTCGGCCATCCGCTTGCCGGTACGCAGAAAGAACGGCACGCCCGCCCACCGCCAGTTGTCGATCTCGCAGCGGAGGGCGACGAAGGTTTCCGTGTCCGAAAATGGCGAGACGCCCGGCTCGTCGCGGTAGCCCGAGTACTGGCCGCGTACGACGTTTCCTGGTTCGATCGGGCGCATCGATCGGAAGACCTTGTTTTTCTCCTCGCTGATGGCGTCGGGTTCGAGGGCGGTCGGTGGCTCCATGGCCATGAAGGCGAGAACCTGAAAGAGGTGGGTGACCACCATGTCACGGTAGGCCCCGGTCTTCTCGTAGAAGCCGAGACGGTTCTCGAGCGCAAGGGTCTCGGGGACGTCAATCTGCACATGGTCGATGTGGTCGCGGTTCCAGATCGGCTCAAAGAGCCCGTTGGCGAACCGGAAGGCGAGGATGTTCTGCGCGGCTTCCTTGCCCAGGAAGTGGTCGATGCGATAGATCTGCTTCTCGGCGAACGTTGCGTGCAGCGATGCGTTCAGTTCCCGGGCGCTGGCCACGTCGGTCCCGAAGGGCTTCTCCATGATGATCCGCGACCGCTCGACCAGCCCGGCCTCGCCGTGCATCTGGACGACGGCGCGGGCCGCGCTCGGCGGCACGCTGACATAGTGCAATCGGCGCGGCTCTCCGCCGAGCTCCTGCTCGGCGATGCCGACCGCCTTGGCGAGCCCGTCAGCACCGGCTGACTGGTTCACGTAGGTCAGCTGGCGCTCAAACGTCTGCCAGGCCTCGGCGGAGGTGCCCTGGTGTGCGAACTCCGTGCACGCTTTCAGAGCGAAGGCGCGGAAGCCGGCGTCGTCGAGGTCGTCGAGCGATGTGCCGACGATGCGGCATTCGGGGAGCAGGCCGGCCTGATCGAGGTGCAGCAGGCCGGGCAGCAGCTTGCGGCGGGCGAGGTCACCGGTAGCGCCGAACAGCACGATGACGTGCGGCTGCAACGGCGCCATCAGGACCGTGCTGGTGTCGTGCGGTTCGGTAAAGGTCACGACTGGACCTGCCCGGCCCGGAAGGCCCGGATCTGTGGGGCGATCAGTGCCATTGGACGTCCACCCATGGCACAAATCATCCCACCTCGGCGGCGGTCTCATCCCACCCCGCATCCAGCGCGGCTTTTGTTCTCTGGCCAGCTCACTCGTGGAGGGCGTGGGGAGATGGCAACGCCCGGCGGCATCGCGGCGTTAGTGTCACGAGCTACCCATGCAGATCCCCAAACCGACCGAGGCCGACAAGGCGCGGTTCGAGTCGCTCGTGCCAGATGACCCCCGCGTCGAGGTCAAGCCGATGTTCGGCAACCTGGGCGCGTTCGTGAACGGCAACATGTTCATGGGACTGTTCGGCGCCCACGTTGGCGTGAAACTGGCGGATGCGGACCAGAAGCGATTGCTCCAGGCCGGAGGCGGTTCATTCGGACCCGTGGAGCGGCCGATGAGCGGATACGTCTCGTTGCCCCCGGATATCACGAAGGCGAAGGCCAAGCCGTGGATTACAAAGTCGCTCGACCAGGTGGGCGCCCTGCCGCCGAAGAAGGCCAAACCAAAGAAGAAGTAAGTCCTACGAGGCGGTGGCTTGCGTTCGACGCTGATGTTCCGCGAGCGCAGTCGTGAGGTCGGTAGTCGAGAGATCGGAATACTCCTGGCGGGCGCCGGCGGCATCAAAGCTCAGATCCATCCTGTCCATGACGAGCGCGGCGCGCGCTTGGCGGCCGAGATTGGGCTTCACTCGACCGACGGTGTTGGCCATGAGTCGCAGCATGATGGGGGGCACGTGCCGAGGGGCTCCGTCGCGGGCGTCCGCTGCCTGCACTACCTGCGCGAGTTCGTTGAACGTGAGGTCGTCGGGCCCCCCGATCTCCAGAGTCTTGCCACGCATGGTCGGATCGACGATGGCCCGTTCAACGAGCGCGGCCACGTCGGGGACGGACACGAAGTTGATGGGGTTGCGGCCAGAGCCGAACACGAGGGGGCGGCCGGACCGGGAGGCGGTCTGCTGGAGAAGTTCGACCCACAGCTCGAGGAAGGCGGTGGCCCGCACGATGGTGGCGGGAACCCGGCTCAACGTCGCGTACTCCTCGGCGGCACGCTTCATGCGGAACAGTTCCATTGGACTGTCAGCCGCGGCTCCGACGGTCGACATCAAGACGAAGTCAGCGGCGGCGGCGCGGGCGGCATCGATGAGGTTGACGTTGCCATCGCGGTCGATAGTCTCGAGCGAGTTGGCCCGGGTTCCGTTGAAGCCGTGCACGGCGGAGACCACGACGTGGGCGCCAACAGTCGCCCGCCGAAGGCTCTCGGGGTCGCCCACATCGCCAACTACCACCTCGACAAGGTCACCGGCGAGGTGCGCGGCTCGAGCCGGGTCGCGTGTGACAACACGGGTATGCAGGCCCCGAGTGACAAGTCGGTTGACGACGAGTGTGCCGAGGCGGCCGGTGCCGCCAGCGATGACAATCATGATGAAGTCTGCGGTGTGACCTGCCGGCGGACGGCCTCGTCGACGGTGCCAGCGTCCTCTTGGACGGGTTCAAGATAGAAGCGAGCCCACGCGGCAACGCCGTCCGCGACGCCGAAGATCACCACGCCGCGCATGATGTGGGCGGTGCCATCGGGCCGAGTGCCACGGTGCTCCCACTCGGTCCACACGGTGTCACCGTCGACGGTGTATCGGAGCACGTCGGCGGTGAGGTCAAGGATGGCACCGAAAATCTGGGTCCAGTTCTTACGCACCCGCTCCTGGCCCGTGAAACCCCGCTCCGGATGCGCCGGCGTCTCGTTGCGGTAGTCCGGCGCGAAGCAAGCGACGAGCGCATCAAGGTCGTGGTCATTCGTGGCCCGCTGCAGGCGCTCCACCATCGCGGCGGGGTCGCCTGGTGGTGGTGTGGTCGGCGGCATGGTGGCTCCTCAAAGTTCGTTCTAGTAGACTAGAACTGATCTAGCACTATGGAACGAAAACGATCTCCCGTCAAGGCGCGCCGGCCCTACAACTCGAGGCGGCGGCAAGAACAGGCCCGGCAGACGCGCCAGGCGATACTCGACGCCGCCCGCCGGCGGTTCCTCTCCGACGGGTTCGCGCCGACCACCATCGCGGCCATTGCCGACGACGTCGGGGTGTCGGTCGACACCATCTACAAGGCCTTCGGAAGCAAGCCGGGACTGGTCCGCGCCATCTGCGAGCAGGCGCTGGCGGGAGAGGGACCCGTCCCCGCCGAAACCCGCTCGGACGCAATGCATGCGGCCGAGCGCGACCCGCGCCAGATCATCCAGGGCTGGGGCACGCTGATGACCGAGATCGCACCTCGCGTCGCGCCGATCCTGCTCCTGGTGCGAGCCGCGGCCGCCGACCCGGACATGGCCGCCGTTCAATGCGAGGTGGATGCCCAGCGTCTCGATCGCATGGCCCACAACGCCCGCCACCTCGCCGCCGCCGGCCACCTGCGCGACGACGTCTCCGTCGAGCTGGCGGGCGAGATCCTGTGGACCTACAGCTCCCCCGAGCTGTACGAGCTGCTTGTCCTCAATCGGGGCTGGCCGGTCGAGCGCTACGCCGCCTTCGCCGCCGATGCCATGATCGCCGCCCTCCTGCCGCTACAGACGCCGTGACGCGTGTCCGCCCCGTCCGGGCGGGGCGGAGCGGACGGGGCGGTCGCAGGAGAGAGGGCCTCCCAACGCTTTCTTACGGGGGAAAGGGCGGATGGGATTCCCCCGACCATGATGGTCGAGCTCGGTGCGATTTCGACCTTTTGGGCGTGCGCAAATCGCCTTCTGGCAACTGCCGCGGAGTCTGGCGGCTGTAGCGGGCCATAAATGGTCCGCGCTGGGGCCAGACGCCGCTAGCGGTGCCCGACGCCAGATTGGGCGGTTTGTGCGCCCGGAGGCGGCGGCTACGCCCGGCGGCGGGGCAATTCGACCGGGCTAGTCGCCCGCCGCTACGGCCTTGGTCTCTTCCCAGGTCCAGCGGGGTGAGTCGGCCCAGAGGCGTTCCAGGTCGTAGAAACGGCGGACCTCGTCCACGAACACATGCACAACGAAGTCGCCGTAGTCCAGCAACACCCACGTGGCGTCGTTCAGGCCCTCGACCCGCAACGGCGCGGGGCCGCCATCCTCTTTGAGCTTGGCCTCGACCTCTTCGGCGATGGTTCGCACCTGGCGGGCGTTGGCGCCGCTGGTGATGACGAAGGCCTCGGTGATGGCCAGCACCCGCCCGACCTCAAGGATGACCGTGTCGTCACCCTTCTTGTCGGCGGCCGCCCGGGCCGCGGTGGCCGCCCACGCGCGCACGCTGTCATCCCCGGCGTCGGTCATGCCGGCACGGTAGCGTGCCCAGGCCACCCCACCGAACGACCGATGGCGGGCATCCCCGACGCCGTCCCGGTGCCGCCGCCACGCCACTGGCTCAGGAGCAAGACGATGGTCACGGCCAGGACCAGGAGGATGACGGCCACCGCCAGCAGCTGCTCACGAACCCGGCGGCGACGGGCCAGGCGGCGACGGGAACGATCGGCCCATCCGGCGTCCGGCACGGTGACCTGGTCCGTCGGCGCCCCGGGAGACCGCTCTTCGCGGGTAGCCGGGACCGTCACGCCAAATCGGGCCGATCAGCCATCACGTGCTCAGCGTACAGACCGCGCTGGCGGATGCGACGGACAGCCCCTTCAGGGATCAGGAAATCCAGCGGACGCCCGTCGGCGGCCCGCAGGCGAAGATCCGTGCTCGATACGTCGAGGGCAGGAATCTCGACGCTGGTCACCCGCCATCCGGGCAGGGCGGGCAGCGCCGGCGACCCCGGCCGGTTCACCACGACCAGGCCGGCCAGCGACCGGACGATCTCCACTCGCTCCCACGTGTCGAGTTCGGCCGCCACGTCCGCGCCGATGATGAGGTACAGCTCGGCGCGCGGATCGCGGGCGGCCAGCTCCAGGACGGTGTCGGCGGTGTACGACTCGCCTCCCCGGTCGAGCTCGAGCCGGGACGCCTCCAATCCCTCGAGGCCGTCCACCGCGGCCTCAACCACGGCGTAGCGGTCCTCGGCAGGAGTCACCTCACGGCTCCCCGCCTTCTGCCACGGGAGGTTGGCCACCATGAGCAGCACCCGATCGAGACCGAGGGAGTAGCGGGCATTAATGGCGGCGACGAGATGGCCGACGTGAATGGGGTCGAACGTACCGCCGAAGATCCCGAGACGTTCCGTTGGGCCGCCCTTCATAGGCGGAGCCTAGTGATCACCGCTGGCGCTGCTGGTCTGGCCGAGGGGTCTCCGCCGGCGCTGCGGCCAGCGGATGTCGGCGAGCACGCCGAAGTGATCGCTGGCCAGGGTTCCGGTGAGCGGCCGGTCGAAGACGAGTTCGGCGTCGAGCACCAACCCGGCGCCCCCCGGTCGGAGGAACGCGTCGCCGACGAAGATGTAGTCGATGCGCTTCACCGGCACGTTGAGAGGCGCCAGAAGCGGATTCGAGCGGTGATCGTTGGTGAACCCGGCTCCCGTGTGGCCCGCCGCCCGCCACGCCTCTTGGTAGTACGTGCTTCGTCCCTCGATACTGACCAGCGCGCACAGAAACCGGATCTCCTCGGAGTCCGGCTCGGCGTTGAAATCGCCGCACAGCACGGGGGGCAGGACGGCGGCGGGATCGCTCTCGGCCTTGATGTGGGCGTCGATGGCGAGCACCTGCTGCACCCGCTGCGCGCCCTGTGTCGGCGGCGGCGCGAGGTGGGTGCTGAACACGTCGATGCCGCCGCTTCGGGCATGGACCAGTTCGGCGTTCAAGCGGAACACCGGATGGGGCACGTCGGCGCGTTCGCCGATGGGCAGGGTGAAGCAGCCGTAGTGATCGATGGGCCAGCGGCTGAGCACGGCCGAGCCGAACAGGACGGAGCCGTCGGGCCACAGCTCGGCGGGCAGCGGATAACCGCCGAACACCCAGTGCCACCGGCCCGCTTCGGCGTGCTCCGCCAGCCAGCCCGCGGTGTTCTGCTCGCCGGGCGCCTCCCAGACCTCCTGGAGACAGACCACATCCGGGTCCAGGCGTTCGAGCCAGGCCAGGATCTCATGGCGTCGCTCGCTCCACCCCGGCTCGATGAGTGAGGCGGCGTTGAGGGTGACGACCCGGAGAACGGCAGCCCCGCCAGTTCCGCCGGCCGTGCCGGCCGTGCTTGCCCGATCAACGCTGATCGGGTCAGCCGTGCCGGCCGGACCGGGTTCCTCGCCTCCGGTCAGTAGGCCCCTTGGCTGCGGGCCACGATGGCGGGGGTCTGCCAGAGGATCTTGAGATCCCACCAGAACGACCACGACGCCACGTAGATGTAGTCAAGGCGGCGCAGGTCCTGCCACGACAGCTCCGACCGCCCCGACACCTGCCAGAGGCCGGTCATGCCGGGACGCACCTCGAAGCGGCGAGCCGCCCAACCATCGATCTCGGAGGACTCCGGCAGCGAGAACGGCCGGGGCCCGACCAGGCTCATGTGCCCCACCAGCACGTTGATCAGCTGGGGCAGCTCGTCCAGGCTGGTCTTGCGCATCAACCGGCCCAGCGTGGTCACCCGCGGGTCGTCGCGCATCTTGAACAGCCCGGCGGTGTCGCTGGCTGCGAGCAGCTTCGCCTGCTGGGCTTCGGCACCATCCACCATCGTCCGGAACTTGTAGATGGCGAACGGGATGCCGCCCCGCCCCATCCGCATCTGCCGGTAGAACACGGGGCCGGGCGAGGTCAGCTTCACCGCCACGGCCATGGCCGCCATCACGGGCGCCAGCACCAACAGGCCCAACGCCGACACGACCATGTCGAAGCTGCGCTTCCCGATCGCCGCCAACACACCGAGGCGGGGCGGGGCCACATCGATCACGGGCAGACCGTGCAGCTCCTCGACCTGGGAGCGCCACGACACCAGCTCGAAGAAGCGGGGCACCACCGAGATCGGCACGATGCCCGACAACGACCGCAACATCTCGGCCGTCTCATGGCTCGGGGTACGGGAGAAGGCGACGACCACGCGGTCCACCCACAGCCGCTCGCACAGACCGGGCAGGTCGGCCAAGCCCCCGACCACCGGAGACCCGGCGATGGGATCGTCGTCCACCATGCCCACGACTTCCACGTCGCCCACCCGGCGCAACCGGGTAACCACCGCGTCCGCCACCTGACCCGAGCCGACCACCAACACCCGAGCCGTGCCCGAACCCGACCGCCGGGCGCCCGATGCAGCCACGGCCCGGCCGACCGGCACCAAGACCACCGCGAGGATCCCCGCCGTGGCCGCCTCGAGAGGCGAGACGGCGACTTTCCACAGCGACTTCAGCACGAGCGCGTCGGCCACCCAGCACGCCAGGCCGCCCACCAGGACGGCATGGGCCACGGCCGACAGATCGTGAAAGGCCGACGGGGCAATCCGCCGGCGGCGATCCCGGTACAGGCCGTACATCGCCACCGCCACCAGCAGCACCGGCACAAACGTCAGCCGGGCCCACCAGGGGCCGCTGCTGGCGGCCAGCCGGGTGCCCAACAGGGCTCCGGCGACCACCGCCACGCTCAAGCCGAACGCGTCGACGCCGACCAACAGTCCGCCATCCACCCACGACAACCCGCGCGCCGGACGTACCGGAACTACCGGCGACGATACGAGCGAGAGGGCCGGATCGGCACGGGTCGCAAGCTCCTCTAGGGCGAGGTCACCATCGATGGCGCCATCGGCAAGATCCCACGAGCCCAGTCCTACAGGCTTGAGTTCGGTCATGCCTGCCTATTTGTCGTGGACGTCATTGCGCGGCAGCCCCTGTGAACGACAATTGTTGAGGATTCGGTATTGACGCTCAGAACGCCGCCTCCGCCCCTTTATGCTCCGACGTTCACTCTGCCACTCTGCGTGCTAGGCGACAAGGGGTCGAACGGCTCATCCTGGGGCACGACAACGACGGATTATTTATCCATTCGCGTGGGTATCGACACATCGGCGGGAAAAGCGTAGGTCTTTCGTCGCCCACGGGCCAATAAAGCCTGGTCGGGGAGGAGTTCTACAAATTCCCCCGGCGCGCCTGTTCGCGCTCGATGGCCTCGAAGAGGGCCTTGAAATTGCCGGCGCCGAAGCCTTTGGCGCCCTCGCGCTGGATGATCTCGATGAAGACGGTCGGCCGGTCGGTGATGTTCTCGGTGAAGACCTGGAGCAAATAGCCGTCGTCGTCGCGGTCGATGAGGATCCCGAGCTCGGCCAGCCGGTCCCAGGGCAGATCGAGGGCGGCCAACCGGACCCGCACGTCGTCGTAGTAGCTGTCGGGGATGGTGAGGAAGCGCACGCCGCGGGCCCGCAAGGCCGACACGGCGGACACGATGTCTTCCGTGCGCAGCGCGATGTGCTGCACTCCGGGGCAGCCGTAGAAGTCCAGGTACTCCTGGATCTGGCTCTTCCTGCGTCCCTCGGCCGGCTCGTTGATCGGCATGACGACCTTGGAGCCGTCCCAGACGACGGTCGACATCAACGCCGAGTATTCGGTGGAGATCTGTTCGTCGCCGAAATGCACAAGCTGGTCGAATCCCATTACCCGGCGGTAGAAGCTCACCCAGCCGTCGAGGGCGCCGAGCTCCACGTTGCCGACGACGTGGTCGATCTTGGCCAGGCCGACCGGCCGGCCGACGGGGCGGGGAGGCAGGTTGTCGGATGAGAAGTGGGGGGCAAAGGGTCCTTGGTAGGCGGCTCGCTCGACGAAGGTGTGCTGAGTGTCACCGTACGTGGCAACGCTCGCTCGAATCAGCGAACCTTCCTCGTCCGTCTCGGTCCAGGGGTGGCGCAGGCCCACGCCGCCGCGTTCGAGGACGGCCTCGTAGGCGCGCGTCGCGTCGCTCACGCCGATGGCCACGTCGTGGACACCGTCGCCGTGGCGGCGGACATGCTCGGCGATCTCTGAATCGGGGCGGAGCCCCCCGGTCACGACAAAACGAATCGTCCCCTGCTCGAGCACGTAGGACGCCCGGTCGGAGACGCCTGTCTCCGGACCGGCGTAGGCCACGATCGTGAAGCCGAAGGCAGATGCGAAGAATTGCGCCGATTGACGGGCGTTGCCCACCCAGAATTCGAGGTGATCCCAGCCGGTCATCAGGTCGGCCGGAGTGCTCGTCGGTTTCAGTTCCACGACGGCCATCAGGCGGCCCTCCCGGCCACGGCCAGCCGGTGGGCATGCAGCCCGTCCCAGAAGGCCTTGACGCCATCAAGCATCTCGGCGGCTCCGGCCAGGAAGGCCTCCTCGTCGAAGTCGGGCCGCTCGTAGGCCTCGGCCAGCTCCTCGTCGGTATGCGCGGCGTGCTGGTCCTCGACCTTGTCATGCCAGATCCAAAAGGCGAGAGGCAGGTCGGGGCACTCTCGTTCTTTGAAGATCCGCAGCCCGGCGATGAGCTCCTTCCAGAATCCGGCCGCCGCCCAGTGCTCAACCGCGAAGCTGGCTCCCTCGGCGGTCATCGGGTCCTCCGAGCCGTAGATGCGGAGCAGCTCGTCACAGAAGAACAGAGTCTGAGGCGTGCCGTGGTGGCGTTTGCCCAGATCGGAGAAGCCAAGCCCGAGCGGCGAGGCGAAGCGAACGAGCCATTCAAAGTGGGCGGCGGTGAAGCGGAACCGGCTGCCGTCGATCGTACCGTCGAGCGCTACCCCTTCGTCATCCACCCGGCCGTTGAAGATGACGCCCAGCTCGTTCATCAGGATCTCTTTGCCGGCCCGGTAGCTCTCCAGGTCGGCGGCATTGATCACCTTGCGCAGCTGAGCCTCCACGAACAGGTGGCTGAACACGCTGAACTGCACCGTCAGGTGACGGACCTCATCCGGGGTGGCTTCACCCGTGGCGAACCACTTCGTGTAGCGGTTGTCGGCCACGACCGGATGGCGGGCGACCACCTCATCGAGCCGGGTACGGAAGGTTGCAAGATCGCGCTTCATGCCAGCTATTGAACGCCTCACCCCTACGACCGGTCAATCGTTTCAGAGTTTGCTAGTCAATATGTACAGTCATGCGGGCAACATGTGCGATCATCTGAGCATCATGCCCAGCCCGATCGCCAGCCAGATCGATAATCTCGACGCCCGCTTGATCGCCGCTCTGGCCGCCACCCCCCGTGCCGGGATGCTGGAGCTGGCCCGCCAGCTGGGCGTGGCCCGCGGGACGGTACAGGCCCGGATGGAGAAGCTGGCCCGACGGGGCGTGGTCACCGGCTACGGCCCCGACCTCGATCTGGTGGCCCTCGGCTACGACGTGTTGGCCTTCACCACCCTGGAGATCGCCCAGGGCCGGCTCCAGGATGTCGTCGACCATCTGCGGGACATCCCCGAAGTGCTCGAGGCCCATGCCATCTCCGGACCGGGAGATCTGCACTGCCGGGTGGTGGCCCGCACCAACGCCCATCTCCAGGAGGTGATCAACCGTATCCTCGAGGTGCAAGGCATCGGCAGGAGCACGACGGTGATCGCGTTGTCCCCGCAAATCCCATACCGGGTCATGCCACTGGTCGATTTTGGTGGCACAGACCCTTTCCCCACCCCGTACGCTTGACCGCCGTGGAGTGGACGCCCCAATTCTGGCGCGAGGTGCCGGCCGAGCAGCAGCCGGACTGGCCGGACCCGGCCGCCCTCGAGCGCGTGCTCAAACAGCTTTCGACCCTGCCCCCCTTGGTGTTCGCCGGAGAGGCCCGTCTCCTGCAGGGCGCCTTGGCCCAGGTGGCCGACGGGCGGGCGTTTCTCCTCCAGGCCGGCGACTGCGCGGAATCCTTCGCCGACTTCTCCGCCGACTCCATCCGGGACAAGCTCAAGGTCATCCTGCAGATGGCCGTGGTCCTCACGTACGGCTCGGGCGTGCACGTGGTCAAGCTGGGCCGCATCGCCGGCCAATTCGCCAAGCCCCGTACGTCCGCCACCGAATGGGTCGGCGACGTCGAGCTCCCGTCGTTCCGGGGTCATCTGGTCAACGACGACGCCCCGACCGCCGAGGCGCGCATCCCCGACCCGGAGCGGCTCATCGCCGGCTACCACCAGTCGGCGTCCACCCTCAACCTGCTGCGGGCGTTCACCACCGGCGGCTTCGCCGACCTGTCCCAGGTGCACGTGTGGAACCAGCAGTTCCTGGCCACCAGCCCGGAGGGTCGCCGCTACGAAGCCATCGCCGGAGAGATCGACCGGGCCCTTCGCTTCATGCGGGCGTGCGGGGTGGATCTCGAGGGCGACGCCAACCTGCGCCAGGTGGATTTCTGGACCAGCCACGAGGCGCTGATCCTGGGCTACGAGGAAGCTCTGACCCGGCGGGACTCGTTGACCGACCGCTGGTATGACTGCTCGGCCCACCTGCCGTGGGTCGGTGAGCGCACCCGCCAGCCCGACGGTGCCCATGTCGCCTTCCTCGCCGGGGTGTCCAACCCGGTGGCGGCCAAGATTGGACCGACCGCTACCGCCGACGAGGTGGTGGAGTTGTGCCGGCGCCTCGATCCCCAGCGGCAACCGGGCCGGCTGACGCTGATCACCCGGATGGGGGCGACCCGCGTCCATGCGGCGCTGCCGCCGCTCTTACAGGCCGTTCGGGCCGAGGGACACCCGGTGGTGTGGGCATGCGATCCGATGCACGGCAACACGTTTAACAGCGCCGACGGACACAAGACCCGGCGCTTCGACGATGTGCTGGGCGAGATTCGCGGCTTCTTCGAGACCTGCCGTTCGGAAAACACCTGGCCGGGCGGGGTCCATGTGGAGCTCACCGGCGACGACGTCACCGAATGCCTCGGCGGCGGCGAGGAGATCCTGGAAGAACAGCTGGCCACCCGCTACACGACCACCTGCGACCCCCGGCTCAACGCCCGCCAATCCCTCGATCTGGCCTACCGGGTGGCCGAACTACTCCGCGCCCAGGCCTGATCTGGGGCCTGATCTGGGGCCGGTTCGGGGCCGGTTCGGGGCCGGTTCCGGGCCGGTTTCCGCCGGTTCTCGGCCGGTTCTCGGCCGGTTCTTAAGGAAATCCGCAAATCTTGATCAACTAGATCAGGAATGGATAGTCTGGGCCGGTGACGATCCGAGAGCTGTCGCCCGACACCCGCGCTGAGCTCGACGCCGACATCGCGAAGTTCGAGCGCATGCTCGACCGCTACCTGAGCGGTGATCTGGAGGAGGACGTCTTCCGCGTCTTCCGCCTCAACAACGGGATCTACGGCCAGCGCCAGGGCGGCCACAACCAGATGGTCCGCATCAAGGTGCCGTACGGCTCGCTCGACCCTGACCAGCTGGACAAGCTGGCCGATGTGGCCGACAAGTACAGCCGCGGTTGGGGCCACATCACGACCCGCCAGAACATCCAGTTCCACTTCGTGGAGCTCGAGCGCGTGCCTGAGCTACTCCGCGAGCTGGCATCGGTCGGCCTCACCACCCGCGAGGCGTGCGGTGACACCGTGCGCAACGTGACCGGCTGTCATCTGGCCGGCGCCTGCCCCTTCGAAGTGCTGGACATCAGCCCGTGGGCGGAGGCGACCTATCAGCACTTCCTCCACCACCCCTATGCGCAGCGCCTGCCCCGCAAGTTCAAGATCAACTTCTCGGGCTGCGTAACCGACTGCGGCCAGGCCATGTTCAACGACGTGGGGATCGTGGCCGTCGGCCGGCCCCGAGAAGACGGCAGCATCGAGCCCGGCTTCCGGGTGTTCGTGGCCGGTGGGCTCGGTGCCAACCCTCACGCCGCCCAGGCGCTGGAGGAGTTCACCCCGCGCGATGAGTTGCTGGCCACCATCGAGGCCTGCCTGCGGGTCTTCGACCACTACGGGAACCGAGACAACAAGCTCCGGGCCCGCATGAAGTGGTTGGTGGATACCATGGGAATCGACGAGCTGCGCACGCGGATCTTCAAGGAGCGCAAGTTCCTGTTGGCGTCGTCATCGTGGCCGGGCGGCGTGCCCGCCATCGTGGCCGAGCAGGGCGACGCGCCGGCGGGTAGCAATCCCAACGTCGACCCGACGCCGGTCGGCACGCCGGTGACACTGCGCCGGTCGGATCCCTACGGCCGCTGGTCGGATGCCAACGTCGTCGTGGGCGTGGCCAAGAACACGGTGTCCGCCTACGCCTACGCCAGGCTCGGAGACATCACGTCGGCGCAGTTCCGGGCGATCGCTGAGCTGCAGCGGGAGTTGGAGATCGAGGTCCGGGTCACCAACCGGCAGAACTTCGTCTTCCGAGGACTGACCCGCGAGCAGCTGCCGCTCCTGCACCTGCGCCTGACCGCCATCGGCATGGCCGAGCCGGGCGCCGAGCTGGTCAGAGATGTGGTCAGCTGCCCGGGCGCCGACACCTGCAACCTGGCGGTCACCCAGAGCCGGGGCTTGGCCGAGGACATCGGCCGCGCCCTGGAGCAAGCCGGACTGGCCGAGGTGGGCGGCATCCGGGTGAACATCTCGGGCTGCACGAATTCGTGCGGTCAGCACCACACCGCCGATATTGGGTTCTTCGGCGCCGAGCGCCGGGCTCACGGCCGCTCGGCCCCCGGTTATCAGATGCTGCTCGGTGGACGAGTCGGCCAGACCGAGGTCGAATTCGGGGCCAAGGCCCTGCGGTTGCCAGCCAAAGCAGTGGCCGAGGCGACCGTGCGAGTGGTGGGCCGGTTCGCGAACGAACGCCACGCCGGCGACACCTTCGGTGACTGGCTGGACCGGGCCGGCGGCGCGGCGGCAGTCGGCACCGAGCTGAAGGACCTCGATGTATGGCCGACACCAGAGGAACGCCCGGACTACTACATCGACTTCGATGAGACCGGCCCGTACGTCGCCGATGTCGGCGAGGGAGAGTGCGCCGCCACATGAGCCTCTTGCATCTTGACGACGTCAGCGACGCCGAGCTCCGAGAGCTGAACGCTCGTTTCGAGCGTCAGCCGGCGGGCGCCATTATCCGCTGGGCGGTCGATTCCTTCCATCCCCATCTCTGCCTGACGGCGTCGATGACCGATGCCGTGCTCATCGATCTGGCCGTCTCGGTCGAGCCGTCGATCGAGGTCATGTTCATCGACACCGGCTATCACTTCCCCGAGACGCTCGAGACGGTCGAGGCCGTCCGTCGCCGTTACGGACTCAACCTGCGGGTCATGACGGCCCTGCAGCAGTCCGAGGCGCTGTGGGAGATCGACCCGGAGAACTGCTGCTCGGCCATCAAGATGGGCCAACTGGATCGCGCCCTGGCCGGCAAGCAGGCCTGGATGAGCGGACTGCGCCGGGTGGAGGCTCCGACCCGGGCCGCCGCGCCGGTCGTGCACCGCGACCTCCGGGGCCTGATCAAGATCAACCCCATCGCGGCGTGGTCCGATGAAGATGTGGCCGGCTACATCAAGGACCACGACGTCCCCGTCAACCCGCTGGTCGACCAGGGCTACCTTTCCATCGGCTGCATGCCGTGCACCCGTCCCGTGCTCGACGGTGAGGACGCCCGCTCCGGCCGCTGGGCCGGCCTCGACAAGACGGAGTGCGGCATCCACAGCTGAGCTGCGTCCCCGCCCTGCGGCGCCCCGTGACCGGGGTCGCCGACCTTCGTCCCGACAACCCTTTCCCCTACTAAACGGCGATCTCGATGCGGTCGCGACCGCGCTGCTTGGCCAGGTACATGGCCGCGTCGGCTCGGCGCAGCAGATCCTCGGCCGATTCCTTGCCGCCCACGCCGACGGAGATGCCGACGCTGACGGTGACTCCTACCGACGTGCCGCGGATCTCGAAGCCCGTGGTGAAGGCGGCGCGTAGCCGGCCGGCGACCGCCTTGGCCTCGCCGAGGCCCGAAACCTGTTCAGCCAGAACGACAAACTCATCGCCACCCAGGCGGGCGACTGTGTCGGAGGGCCGGACGGCGCCAGCCAACCGCTCGGCCACGGCGACGAGGACCTCATCGCCGCCGTCGTGGCCCAGCGTGTCGTTGACTTGCTTGAAGCGATCCAGGTCGACGAACAGCACGGCCGGATGCGGACCCGCCCGCTCCCCCCGAGCCAGGGCGGCCCGAAGCCGGTCCATGAAAAGGACCCGGTTGGGCAGACCACACAGCGGGTCGTGCAGCGCCTGATGCGCGAGCGCGGCCTCAGCCGCCCGGCGCTCGGTGACGTCGTGGAGGGCCATGACTGCGCCCATTTTCTCGCCGTCAACACCCCGGATGGCCCGGCTGCTGGCCAGAAGGACGCGCGACTGGCCGGATTCGGGCACCACCACCAGCTCCGCGCCCCTCACTACCTCGCCGGCCAGGGCCCGGGCCAACGGCGTCTCCAGCCTCGTCATCGGGGTCCGGCCGTCGCCGTGATAGAGCTCGTAATGGTCGAAGAACGTCTCGAAGACATACTTGCCGTCCTCCATGCCGCCGCGGCTAGCACTGTTGAACAGGGTGACGACGCCCGACTGATCGCAGGCGATGATGCCCTCCTGGAGGCTGTCGAGCAGGGCTTCCAGGAAGCGGCGCTGATTCTCGGCCTCGTCGCTGCGCCGGCGGAGCTCGTCGGTATGCTGCTTGATCCGCAGGACGGCCGCCACCCGGGCATCGAGCACGGTCACATCGAACGGTTTGGCAATGTAGTCCTGGGCGCCTGCCGCCAGGCCGTGGGCGATTTGTTCCGGGTTCCCGTGGGCGGTGACCAACACGACCGGTATGGTCGCCAGCCGCGGCTCGGCCTTCATGGCGGCCAGGACCGCGAATCCATCCATGCGCGGCATAGCCACATCGAGCAACACCAGGTCGACTCGCTCGGACCGGCAGATGGCCAGAGCGGTCTCGCCGTCCGGAGCGTGGAGGACCTGGTGGCCGGACGTCCGCAACACGGTGCCGATGAGCAATCGGATCGCCGGTTCATCATCCACGACCAACAGGTGCGCCGGTCCGAAATGTGAAACTCTGGCCACGGAGAGTAATAATCGCTGGTTTTTTGTGCCGCAGCAATGGCAAGTGCCCACTCTCCGTAGTGAATGGGTCAAAATAGCTCGAACGGGTGGGTCCGTTATCCCCCGTTCGGGCTAGCGCGGCTGCTCACATCGAAGGTCACCTGCACGTCCTGCTCCGGCCGGCGCTCCTCCTGCATGGCGATGGCCGCCAAGGCCGCCTCATCGGCGGCGGTCAGCGGAGGCTGCACGATGCTCCGCGGCCAGAGCCTGCGGCTGCGCACCACGTTGAACTCGGCCGCGTAGAGGGTGACCTGGGCTCCGAGGTACAGCCAGGAGATCAGCCCGAGGACGGTACCGAAGAAGCCGTACACCTGGCTGGCATGACGGAGTTGATGGCCGACCAGGTATCCGCCGGTGGCCTGCAGGACCGACCAGATCACGCCGGCGATGACCGCGCCGGAGATGAGATCCTTGGTCGCCACCTGCCGGGGGGTCATGATGCGAAAGGCGGCGACGAACAGCCCCACGTTCAGGGCCACCGAGGCGGCGGCGGAGAGCATCTTGGCCGGCCCGCTGGCGTTACCGAAGGTGGATACCGAGGCCAGCACGGTGCTCACGATGGCGGCCAGGCCGAGCGTGGCAATCAACACCAGCCCCCGGCTGATCCTGGACACGAAGCTGGGCCGGTTGACGCCAGGGACGTTCCAGATCTGAGCCATGGCGTGCTGGCCGATCTGGGTCACCCCGAGCCCACCCCACAACAGGCCGAGCAACCCGATGATGAGCGCCAGCCCGCTGCCCTTCAACGGGCTGACACCGTTCCGTCCCAGCAGCTGGGGGCCGATGATGGGGAAGTCACGGAGCGCCGAGTTGAGGATGTGGGTCTTGAGCGAAGAGTTCCCCCGCAGCACGTAGCCGAGCAACGTGGTCAGGAACAACAGCAGCGGGAACATGGCCAAGAAGCCGTAGTAGGCCATGAGGGCGGCCAGCGACCCGGCCCGGTCGTCACCGAACTTCTTGATGATGCCAAAAAACAGGGCTACGAAACGGTGGCCCTGTTGGAAGGCGTCGACGCGGCGCACCAACCGCTCGAACGGATTGGAACCCGTCGGTACGGTCACCACGGTCGCCATGTCTCTCCCTTTACCCTCCGGTCGACCGTGCGACAACCTGGGGCACGGGGCTGGCCGCCTCAGGCGACCTGAGCGATACGGGATAACACCCAGTCGTACTTTCCGCCCATGATCGACGCCTTGCAGTAATGGCACACGCCCTGGAGGTCGATGGTCAGCGGGGCGCCGCAGTTCGGGCACTTCTGCGACAGCGTGCCGCCTCCGACTTTGGTCGTGGCCTCAGACGAGCGTTGGAAGGCCCAATCCTCCTGCCACTGCCCGACCTGTCGGTTGCCCCGCACGATCTTGTTGTTGTTGGTGTCGATGTCGTAGTCGGCGCAGGCGGCGAGGAAGCGCACCACGATCGTGTCGTACGTCTGGTCGGAGTGGGCCGACATGACGGTGGCGCTGCCCACGGCCAGGTCCTCGAGGACGTTGCGCTTGTGCTCGCTGACGTACTGCTCGATCTGGACGTTGTGCTGCTGCCAGAGCCCGTCCGCCATCACCCTCCGGCTGGTCTCCGGCTTGAGCTGCGTCCACGCCTCTTGCACGACGAAGAACGCTCGCTGGGTGTCAGCCAGGAACGCCGACTCATCGAAGGCGGGATCGTGGGCCTGGATGGCGATGATCCCGGCCTGGGCCGGCTCCATGCCGCCGCCGAGCCCGCCGCTCCCGGGCAGCAGGCCACCCCGGACGTCGGATTCCGGGATGGTCGGCACCTGGGGTCGGCCCCAACTCTCCACCTGCTGTTCGGTCAGCAGACCTCCTCCGGATCCGCCCGCACCGCCGACGGCCATCGCTCCCCCGCTGAAGCCGCCCCGCCGGCGGGCGCCGAGCACGGCTACGAAGAAGACGAACGCGATCAGGATGAGGACGATGAAAATCACGACGAAGATCAATGCGCCTCCGCCGCCGCCACCTCCGCCGCCAATGAACACCGGTCCCCCGCCGCCACCGAAGTGCACGCCGCCGCCACCGCCACCTCCACCGCCTCCGCCGAAGGAATGACCGCCGCCGGCCCGGGCCAGCAAGCGAGGAAGCGAAAACATGCTCAGGCTCCCACGGGCGGCTCAGGAGTCGGGCTGGCGGCCGGCTCGCTCCCAGCTGCGGCCGCCGCCGGCGCCGGCGCCACGGCTTGACCGCACGACGGGCAGAACTTGGCGCCCTCCGCCAACTCGCTGCCGCACGATGCGCAGTGGGCTGGCCCGGCCGCCAGGGCCGAACCGCAGGACGCGCAGAACCTGGCGCCCGGGGCGTTCTGGGCGTGGCAGGACGGACAGTCGACGGCTGGCGGGGCCAAGGACGTCCCACAGGAGGCACAGAACTTGGCCCCGGGGGCGTTGGCCGTCTGGCACGACGGGCAGGTCACCGTGCCCGAGCCGCCCGGCTGTACGAAGCCGCCGCCGCCGCCCACAAAGCCGGGACCCGGAGGCGGGGTAGGCCCGGGCGCATACGGCGCCGCGGCCTGCCCGCCCATGCCCATCCCAGCGGCGATGAAGGCTCCACCGACTGACCCGCCGCCCTTGGCCATGCCCTCGCCGGCGCCCTTCATCATCTCGCCCGACGCATACTGCTGGAAGCTGCCGGCCAGCCGTGAATAGGCCGTGTCTTTGGCCAGGCCCTTGAGCTGGGTCTCATCCTCATCGGACAGGTTGACGTCGAAGTTCCCCATGCGGACGATGGCCAGTCCGTAGGTGTCAAGCTGGCCGTTGCCGGCGTCGATCACGGCCCTCTCGATGTCGGGCGTGTAGGCCGACAGTCCGAGAATGGGCCAGCCGTTGCGCACGATCTCCTGGGTCACGCTCGTGCGCATGACCTTGAGCAGCTGCTCGGCGATCCAGTCGGTGATCTTCTGGTTGTCCGTGACGTCGACGGTGCCGGTCAGGTTGAGGATGAGCTTAGCGGGATCCACGACCTTCATCGAGTAGTCGCCGAACACGCGCAGCGTGATGATCATGCCGGTCTGGGGATCCTGCACGTCGTCGATGCGCCCGCCGAAGGCCTGCCCCGTGTACTCCCGGGTGCCGACGAAGTAAAGCTCGGCGCGGTAGGCCTTGCCCCCGCTGAGGGTGTCGATGATCGCCCCCAGGAAGGGCAGCTCGTTGGCATCGATCTGATGCTTGCCTGGTCCGATCTGGCCGATGACCTGACCCTGGTTGACGAAGAGGGCGATCTCGTCGGGCTCGACGATGGCGCGGGTGAACTTCCGGATGCTGACGTCCGGCCACTTGAAGACGATCTGGCCCTTCCGGTTGTCCGGAACGGCGATGAATTCACGACTGAACAGGCCCACTCGGCCCTCCCGGGGTTTGTTCTCTGGCTCTGAGTCGTTCGGCCGGCGACGGTCGCTGACCGCGTCACGACGTTATCCCCCAAGGGTACCGGGCGGCGGGACCAACCCTCCGGCGGCCGCTCGATCCCTTGGCCCTGGCTTGACACCCGGCCGCCCGCCGGTCGAGGATAATACGATCGTGGAATCTTCGACCGTGTCGATTCCGACCAGAGTGCTGGCCCTCGGGATGGCCCACGAGGACGGCACCCTTCTCGCCGAGGAGCTGTATCCGGTCGCAGAGGCCTGCGGGCAGACCACCGACCAGGTGCGCTCCTGCCTGCGCCGGCTGGTGGCCGAAGGCCTGTTCGTTCGCACCGGGGGTCGCTCCGGCGCGGCTCGTTTCGAGGCCACCGAGGCCGGCTTGGCCGAGCTTGGCAAGAGTCTCGAGCGCCATCGGCTCGCTTATCTCCAGGACGCCGCCGGGAGAGGCTGGGACCGCCAGTGGCGCCTGGTGGCGTTCGCCGTGCCGGAGGAGCGTCGGGCGGCTCGCGACGCCTTCCGCGACCGGCTGATCGAGCTCGGCGGGGCGGCCATCCAGGGCGGCCTGTACGTCTCCCCGCACGCATGGTGGATGAAGGACGCCATAGCCGAGGCCGACCGTCTCGGCTTGCGCCCATCGGTCACGGTCAGCACGACCGACGAACTGGAGATCGGCGGCGAACGGGATCCGCGGGTTTTGGCCCAGCGGCTGTGGCGCCTAGACGACATGGCCGTCAGGTACGAAGCGTTCGTCCTGCGCTACCAGGCCGTGCTCGACTTCCTGTCCGACCTCAAGGAGCGTCGGGAACGCCTGGCGGACGCGCAGTTCCTCCCCGGGGCATTGAGCATGGCCGTCGCCTTCCAGGATTGTTTCGCCACCGATCCCCTGCTCCCGCCTGAACTACTGCCCCGCCCGTGGCCGGGTCGAGCGGCGCGTGAGCTCACCGTGCGCAGCCGCCGGTTGGCCCTGACCCTCCGCCTGGCGCACGGGCGGCCCGCCCTCTTCCGCTTGTTCGACGAGGCGACGCAGATCGTCCCGTAGCCGCCGTCTTGACGTCACCAAGAAAGGATCACGATGCGGTTCGGCATTTTCTACGAGCACCAGCTGCCCCGCCCCTGGGCCGAGGGCGACGAGCACCGCCTTCTGAAGGACGCCCTCGAGCAGGTGGAACTGGCTGACCGATTGGGCATCGACTACGTGTGGGAGGTCGAGCACCACTTCCTCGAGGAGTACTCACACTCGTCGGCGCCGGAGGTGTTCCTCGCCGCCGCCAGCCAGCGGACCAGCCGGATCCGGCTCGGTCACGGTATTGTGCAGTTGCCGCAGGAGTTCAACCACACCGCCCGGGTGGCGGAGCGCATCGCCACCCTCGATCTGCTGTCCGATGGCCGCGTCGAGTTCGGAACGGGGGAATCGAGCTCCGAAGCGGAACTCGGTGGGTTCAACATCGACCGCGCGACCAAGCGGGATCAATGGGAAGAGGCCCTCGACGCAGTGACGCGCATGATGGTCGAAGTGCCCTTTGCCGGCTACGACGGCACGTACCTGAAGATGCCGCCTCGCAACGTGGTGCCAAAGCCATTCCAGAAACCCCATCCTCCGCTGTGGGTGGCGTGCAGCCGACGGGAGACGATCCACCTGGCCGCCACCAAGGGCATCGGTGCCCTCAGCTTCAGCTTCATCGAGCCGGACCGCGCCAAGGAGTGGGTCGACGACTACTACGCCACGCTGGCCTCAGCGGACTGCATTCCCGGCGGCTTCGCGGTGAATCCCAACGTGGCGTGCGTGCTTCCCTTCATGTGTCATGAGGACGAGGAGACGGCGATCGAACGGGGACTCGATGGCGGTCACTTCTTCGGGTACTCGCTGGCGCATTACTACGTCTTCGGTAACCACCTTCCGGGACGAACGAATGTGTGGGACGAGTTCCAGGAACGCCGCCATCTCTTCGGCTTCGATCGCAACGTCGCGGCTCAGACCGGACAGATTCTCGGTGCGCAACTGATGGAGGAGGGTCTCGGGTCGCTGCGCGGCGCCATCGGCACACCCGACCAGATCCGCGAGCTGATCCGCGGTTACCAGGCGGCCGGCGTGGACCAGCTCATCTTCGTGAGCCAGTCCGGGCGGAATCACCATGAACACATCTGCGAGAGCCTGGAGCTGTTCGCCCGCGACGTCCTCCCCGAGTTCGCCGACATTGCTGACGAGATGGACAAGGCCAAGCAGGAGCGGCTGGCGCCCGCCGTCGAGGCGGCCCTGGCCCGCCGCCAGCCTGGCCGCGCCGCACCGGAGGGCTACGTCATCGGAGCCATGCCACAGGCGTAGGGGAAAGGGTCGTCACGCCGGCGTCGCGGCGTGTACACACCCGGCGCGACGTTGAAAACCAACAGTTGTCCGGATACGCATCGTCGGTGGGGCCGCGGAAAGGGTGGCCACGCCGGAGCCTCGCTACGATGCCCCGTGGACTTCGACATACCATCCGACATACGGGATCTCCTCGATCGCCTCGACCATTTCATCGAGGCCGAGATCGGGCCGCTCGAGGCACAGCACCCGGAGTACTGGGACCACCGGCGAGAGCACGCTCGCACCGATTGGGACCACGGAGGTGTGCCTCGCCGCGAGTGGGAGGAGTTGCTCGGCGAGATGCGCCGGCGGGCCGACGCAGCCGGCTTCCTGCGGTACTCGCTTCCTGCCCACCTCGGGGGAAGCGACGGCTCGAACCTGGGCATGGCCATCATCCGGGAGCACCTCGCGACACGTGGGCTAGGCCTACACAATGATCTCCAGAATGAAGCGTCGATCGTGGGGAACTTCCCCACGGTCCACATGCTGGAAGCGTTCGGCACCGCCGAGCAGAAAGCCGAGTTCCTTCCCGCCGTAATCATGGGAACGCGCGGTATCGCCTTCGGTCTGACCGAGCCCAACCACGGAAGCGACGCCACCTTCCTGGAGACGACCGCCTACCGAGACGGTGGGGAGTGGGTCATCAACGGCGCCAAGCGTTTCAACAGCGGCATGCACCGGGCATCGCACGACATGGTGTTCGCCCGCACGTCCGGACAGCCGGGCGAGCCGGTCGGCATCACTGCGTTCCTCGTTCCGACGGATTCGCCGGGCGTGGAGATCCCGTTCTTCTGGTGGACCTTCAACATGCCGACCGACCACGCCGAGGTCGTGCTCACGGACGTTCGCGTCCCGGATGCGGCGGTGTTCGGCGACGTAGACCACGGCCTTGACCTGGCGCAGCACTTCGTGCACGAGAACCGCATCCGGCAGGCGGCCAGCGGGGTCGGCATGGCCCAGTACTGCATCAATGAGGCGGTGGCCTACGCCCGCCAGCGGATCACGTGGGGCAAGGCATTGTCGACGAACCAGGCCATCCAGTTCCCGCTGGCTGAACTGCACACCGAATGCGAGATGGTGCGAAACCTGGTGTACAAGACGGCGTGGCACCTGGACCGGCAGCACCATCTCGAGGTGAGCGCCCAGGTGTCGATGTGCAACTACCGCGCCAACCAGCTGGTCTGCGAAGCGGCCGACCGGGCCATGCAGGTGCACGGCGGAATCGGTTACACGCGGCACAAGCCGTTCGAGCACATCTACCGCCACCATCGGCGCTATCGCATCACGGAGGGATCGGAGGAGATCCAGATCCGCAAGGTGGCCGGGCATCTCTTCGGTTACTTGCGGTGATCCGCGTCCTGACACTCAACATCTGGAACCTGATGGGCCCGTGGCGGGACCGCCGATCCGAGATCGTGGCGTGGATCGACCGGCTGGAACCCGATGTCGTCTGCCTCCAGGAGGTGATCCAGAACGCCGACGGCCGCAACCAGGCGGACTGGATCGCAGCCGCGGCGGCGGGTGACTGGCAGGTCGCCCCCGGCCCGGCCTGGACGTTCGCGGATGGCGGATGGTTCGGCAACGCCGTGCTATCCCGATGGCCCATCGACGTCACATCGGTCACACTGCTGCCCTTCGAGCCGCGCCCCGACGACGAACAACGGGGGCTGCTCCACGCCCGCACCAGTGGCATCGACGTGTTCTGCACCCATCTCAACTGGCGTTACGAAGACGGGCTGATCCGGGAGCGCCAGGTGGCCGCCATCGTCCAGACCATCATGTCGCTGGCCGACCCGGCCTCGCCGCTACCGCCCATCCTGGCCGGCGACATGAATGCAGAACCCGACTCCACCGAGATGCGTTATGTAGCCGGGTTGACCTCGCTGGCGGAGTACAGCACGTACTTCCAGGACGCGAGGCGGGTCGCCGGCGGCAAGGGTCCCGGGTGGACGTGGGACAACCGCAACCCTTTCGCCAACTCCGTCCACGAACCGGATCGGCGCATCGACTACATCTACGTCGGCTGGCGCCGGGACTCCGGGGCGGGACGGGTCGAGGGGGCGCGGGTGGTCTGCGACCGGGCGCTCACCGGCACCTTCGCGTCTGACCACTTCGGCCTCCTCGCCGAGGTCATGAGCTGATCGGCCGGCCGTCTAGATATGCGCGGAGTCCGAGAAGCGAATGAGCTGCCAGGGGGTATCGGAGCGGCTGCGGCGCCATTCGGTGATGGAGGTGTTCTCCACCCAGAGTTCGACGCCTTGGCCATAGTCAGGGAGACGCAGGAAGGAGACCAACGAACCCTGGACGATGCCGCCGTGACTCACGATGACGACCGTCTGTCCGGCGTGCACGGTTGCCAACCGGTCGAGGGTAGCGCCGACCCGCCCCATGAAGCCGGCCCAGCTCTCGCCGCCTGGTGACAAAGGCCGGTGCGGGTCGGTCCGCCAATCGGGGGCCCCGTAGCGCGATTCGAACTCGACCCAATCCAGACCGTCGGACTCGCCGGGGTGCAGTTCGCAGAGATCGCAGTCACGGGCGATAGGCAATGTCCCACCCCCGATCGCGGGGGCGATGATTTCGGCTGTCTCGACGGCGCGCGGCAACACGCTGGTGAGGATCACGCTGGCGTCGCTCAACTCGCCGGTGCGATGAAGGCGCTCGCGCAGCGCTTCCGCCTGGTGGCGACCGTGGTCGGACAGGCCGGTGCAGCCAGCATGGCCGCCGATGACCTGGCGCACCGTCGCCATCGATTCCCCGTGACGGACGAATACGAGGCGAGTCGGCGCGGCGGGCATGGAGGGGACCTTACCGGCGCCGGGAACTGTTGCGTCCGCAATCTGTTCCCTCGCAAACACGTCTCTCGCAACTATCCTCGTCGTGATGACGACCCGGCCCGACGAGCGGCGCTTGCAGGCCTGGGAGCGATTGCTGCGAACCCATCGCGCCCTGCTCAGGCAGCTCGAGCAGGAGCTCAAGGACGAGCGTGATCTCCCGCTCGCCTGGTACGAGCTGCTGTTGCGCCTGGCTCGGACGCCGGACGGCCGGCTTCGCATGCACGAGTTGGCGCAGTCGCTTGTGCTGACGCCGAGCGGTCTGACTAGGCTGGCCGACCGGCTGGAGACCGCCGGCCTGATCAGGCGGGAGAGTTGTCCTACGGATCGGCGCGGCGCGTTCGCCATCCTGACGCCCGACGGCCGGGCTCGTCTGCGCCACGCCGCGCCCATTCATCTTCGGGGCATCGATCAGCACTTTGGCCGCCACCTGTCCGACGATGAGGCGGCGCAGCTTTCCCGTGTCTTCACCAAGGTCCTCATCGCCCTGGGCGAGGACGAGGACGCCTGCTCGGCGTAGCACCGCTCAAGCCGTCGGCGAGTCTGTGGGTTACGGTCACGAATGATGCGCGCCGTCGTTCTCAACGGACCCCACGATGTGACCGTCGAGACCGTGCCCGACCCGGTCCTGCCGGGCGCGGACGGCGCCATCGTCCGGGTGGAGTGCAGCGGGATCTGTGGCTCCGACCTGCATGCCTATGAGGGCCACTACGGCGGGGCCGGCCTCCACCTCGGTCATGAGTTCATCGGAACGGTCATCGAGGTCGGTCGGGACGTCCGGGACGTCGTCGCCGGCGACCGCGTCCTCGCGTCCGGCGTGATCGGCTGCGGCCGCTGCCGAGGCTGTCGGGCCGGCAACCCGATCGCCTGCGAGCGAGGCGGGCCCAAGGTGTTCGGCATGGACGTGAACCTGCCCGGTGGACAAGCCGAAGCCGTTGCTGTACCGGCCGCCGACCACGCCTTGCACCTCATCCCTGATGCGATCACCAACGAGCAGGCCGTCCTCCTCACCGACATCCTTCCCACCGGTTACATCGGCGCAGTGCGAACCGACATCGCGCCGGGCGACACGGTGGCCGTCATCGGCCTCGGCCCGGTCGGTACGTTGGCCGTACAGTCCGCACAGCTCCTCGGCGCGGCGCGCGTGCTCGGTGCTGACATGGTCGCGGCGCGCCTCGACAACGCCGAGCGTCTCGGTGCCGTCCCAGTCGACGCATCAGCGGGCGACGCCGTCGCCCAGATCCTCGATCTCACGGGCGGGCTGGGCGCCGACGCGGTGATCGAAGCGGTCGGGTCGGACTCCACCGTCACCGACGCCATCTTTGCCACCCGAGCAACGGGAACGGTGTCGATCATCGGCGTAAACCTGAACCTGGCCTTCCCCTTTCCCCTCGCGTTGGCATTCCTTCGCAACCTCACCGTCCGGGCCACCTTCGCCCCGATTCCCTCCACCTGGCCGGCGCTGATACCGCTCATCGCCAATGGTCGACTTCATCCCGAAGGGGTGATCACCCACCGCCAGGGCCTCTCGGAGGCGTCGGGCGCCTATCGGATGTTCGCCAACCGCGAGGACGGCTGCCTCAAGGTGCTACTGGATCCCTCTCGCTGAGACATTGCGGCCCAGGGCGGGGCGGGGGCCGTGGGGACGGCCTGCGGCGGCCGGGCTCGAACTACCCGGCGCCCGCGTCCGACCCCGAGTTGTGCGCGTCTCCCTGCACGGCGCGCAGCCATGGCTACGCCCGCAACTCGGGGGCGCCGGATATCACGCCCGGCCGTGATCGCTAGCGAGTCGGCGTGCGGTGCGCCTTCGGCGCCAGAATCACGTGTGGCGGGTGATGTAGCCGCGATCGCGGAACACCCGCAGCATCCGGGCCAGATAGAACACCGAGGCGGCGGCGCACACGGCACAGCTCACCGACGCCAGACCAAGCTGACCCCACGGCACGGAGTGACCGGCGAGCACATCGCGAGCCGCCGAGAACACATGGGTGGTCGGGAGCAGGTGCGCGATCGGCTGGAGCACACCCGGCAGCGCGCTTACCGGGTAGAAGACGCCGGACAGCGGCATGAGCATAGCCAGCAGACCCCAGGCGAGGATCTCCGCACCCTGACCGACGCGCAGGATCAGGCCGATGACGACCAACCCGACCGACCAACCCACCAACAGCAGGATGGCCACGATGGGGATCAAGGCCAACCCGACGTCGGTGATGTGAAAGGCGAAGAGGATCAGCGCCACGACCGCCACCGTGCTGACCCCGAGCACGAGCTTGGCCAAGCCGAAGAGCATGACTCCGGCCACGTATTCAACCTCGCGTAGCGGGGTGACCATCAGGTTGAGCAGGTTCCGGGACCAGGTCTCCTCCATGAACCCGGTGGCCAAACTGATCTCGGCCTGGAACACCACGTGGAAGAGGAGGATGCCGGCCAGAAGGAAGGCCACACCGCGCTGGCCGGCGCCGGACTGGCGGCCGAAGTACACGCCCAGCGAACCGAACAGGACGGCATCGACGACGGGCCAGAACACCACGTCGAACCAGCGCTGCGGAGCCCGCTGGAGCACGTAGGCGTGACGGCGCGCCACCGCTCGCACGCGGAGCCAAGCCAGGCCGTTCAGCATGCTTCCTCGCCTTCGGCGGCGAGATGGATGAACACGCCTTCGAGGTCATCGCGGCCGAAGCGCGTGGCCACCTCGGCGGGCGAGCCGTCGGCGACCACCCGCCCACCGGAGACGAAGACGACTCGCTCGCAGAGCCGCTCGACCTCCATCATGTTGTGGCTGGTGACCAGCAACGCCGTGCCTTCCTCGGCGCAGACCCGGGACAGGCCGGTGCGCACCCTCAAGGCCACATCGGGGTCAAGGGACGCGGTGGGTTCGTCGAGGATCAGCAGACGGGGCCGGTGGAGCGTGGCCTTCACGATGCCGACAAGAGTGCGCTGCCCCGACGAGAGCTCGTTGCCCATGTTTTTCGCGAGGTGGGTGATGCCGAAGCGCTCGAGCCCCCGGTCGACCTCGGGTCCGGGATTCCGCAGCCCGTAGAGCCGGCCGAACATGAAGAGGAACTCGCGCACGCGCAGGCGTTCGGGGAGCGGAAGGTAACCGGCGGCGAAGCCGACCTCGCCGGCCGCCTGGCTGCGCTGCTTCGGAAGACGGAAACCGGCGATCTCCACCCAGCCCTCGTCCGGCGTCACCACACCCAGGAGCATCATCAGCGTGGTGGTCTTGCCGGCCCCGTTGGGGCCCAGCAAACCGACGCGCTCGCCGCCGTGCACGGAGAGGTCGATGCCGGCGACCGCGGTTGTGCGCCGGTAGCGCTTGACCAACCCCCGGGCGCGGAGCACAACGTGGTCGGAGGGCATACGGCCAGTGTCGCAGACCGCCCCTCCCGACGCCTGCGGTTTTCGGGCGCCAACTCGGCGGCGCCGAGCACTCCGTCCGTGGCTCAAGGGCCAGCTCAGAGGGTGGCCTCGTTGTCGAACCATCCCCACTGCCACGGAGTGATCGTCTCGAACGGTCCGGCGAACACGGGACGCCCAGGCGCATCGCTCCACCGCTCGTTCAGCAAAGGGCGTAACGCACCCGCCACGCCCACCGGATCCTCGTCGAGGTAACACACGGTGATGCGGCGGTGGCCTGCGGTCCAGCCGGGGCCGGTCAGGCGCGGGCTGGTGGCGAAGTTCCAGACGCCGGCCACGCCGGGAAGAGCGAGGATCGCGGGCAGATGGTCTTCGCGCAGCCGGCGGAGGTAGGGGTCCAAATGCTGGCCGTCTCCAGGTTCCTCGACGATGACGTAGACGCCGAGGTTGGGCCGGTACGGCACGGCCTCGGGCGAGATCCCTACCCGAGGTGCGGCGTAGGCCTCGAGGAACTGGAAGGGGCCGGACAGATGGGCCCGGCGGTGCCGGTAGAAACGGCCCAGTCCGTGCAGGCGCTGGCCGAGCTCCATGAAGTCCTCGAGCGTTCGGTCAACGGGATCGGCCATGAGGTACAAGGTCATGTAGTGCGTTGGCCGGAGCAGCTCTTCCTCCACGGCGCGGGCCCGCTGGCATCTCGGCGTGGCCACCCAGCGTTGACCGTGCCCGACTCCGGGTAGGGGGAATTGCTCCGGCATGTGGTCGAGCTGGTGCCATTCGTTGTAGGCACGATGGCCGGCCGGGTCGGTGATCTCAGTGAACGAGAAGAACCCGACCTTGACCTTATTCATACGGGAGACCTACCACGAGGAGCCGTACATCTCGCGATATGCCCGCTCGCGTACAGGCACGCGACGCGGCGCACCCAAAGGGCGCGCCGGCCAGCCGAGCGGAATCACGGCCATCGGCCGGACGCTGGCAGGCAGGGCCAGCAACTCGCCCAGCTCTGCCGTGAAGGCGGTGGTGAGGGTCGTCATGGCCGATCCCAGACCGAGCGCACCGGCGGCGAGCAACAGGTTCTGGGTGGCCGGGTAGACGGAGGACGCAAAGGTGCTCTCTAGGCCGAGTTCGGCGTCTGCGCACACCACCACCAGCACCGGCGCGCCGGCAATGCCACCCTCAGCGCCGCGGTCGACGTCGGCGAGCAGCCCGGCCGGCAGCCGCCCCTCGGAGTGCTGGCGGCCGCCGTTTCGCCATGCTCGGCGGGTGAGCTCCCCGATGGCAACACGCCGCTCCGCGTCCTTGACCACCACGAAGACCCACGGCTGGCGGTTCTCCGCACTCGGAGCATGGGTCGCCGCCTCCAGGCATCGCTCGATGAGCGCATCGTCTACGGGCTCGTCAACGAATTCCCGGCACGCCCTTTGGTTGAGCACGACATCGAAGAACTCAGGCACCGGTCCGCTCGCCAAGCAGCCGGAAGGAATTGACGTACATGATGCGCAGCTCGGGATGCCGGGCCCACTCGTCGAAGGCGGCCGTACCCGGACCACCACCCAACCGCTGCTGCACCATCGGCGGCATGGCCTGGAAGGCAGCCTCGGGATCGTCGGCGTCCATCTCGTAGAAATGCATGTACCGCGGATCGCCGCCCGTCACGTTCTCGTAGGGCGTAATCATGCAGAACCCGGGAACGGCCGCCTCGGCGATGTGCCTGATGTGCACGAAGTCGGCCCAGTCCCGTAAGGGTTGCGCTCCCGTCCCGGTGCGCGGGCTGATCAGCACGAGCGACAAGCCGATCGTGGGCCGGCCCGTCAGGGAGCCCTGCCCAGGGCGCGGATAGTGACGGAAAAGATAGGAGCCCACCGCATCGGGTGGCGCCGCTGGTGCGGTGAAGGACCCGTCCACTTCAAACACACCGAGCTGAGCGAACTCCGGCAGGCGGCGGGGCAGATCGGAGCGGTCGGGTTTGACGTTGGTCCACCAAGTCGCCCGGTGCACGCCATCCCTGGCCATCAGGTCAGGAACCCGCCGACGGGCATAGCCGTCGGCGTCACCCGCGATCATCTCCAGGTAGAGATAGTCGGTGATCCGGTCCTCCATGGCCGCGCACTGTACGACGTGCGGCGCCGCGCCCGCCTCTATCGCAACCGGTGACGAACTGGAGTCAGACGGCGATGCGTTTCGAGTTGCACCGGTTGTAGTTCCGGCGGGCATATTCGTGGCGGCGGGCCCGGGTCCGGTGGTCGATGTCGACCCGGCGGGCCCGTTCGGCGGCGAGCCAGTCGGTATTGGCCGCCGACATCACCGTTCGCAGCGCGGCCCGGAAGGCCGGCCAGTAGACATCTGCCGGCGCGCAGAACAGGCAACCGGGTTCGGGGCAGGTGCAGCCGGCCTCGCGAAGGCGCTCGGTGGCACTGTCCCACGGCCGTCATGTCGGGCAACGGTGCGGTCATGGGCATGGTCTTCGCCGGGCGTCGAAGCCGTTCCTGCGGGCTCCTGGCCGACATTCGGGCACTTCGTGGAAGATGTCCGATAAGAACAATTTTCTGGCCTTTCTCGCCAGAAGATGAGAGCAAAAGGTCCGCTCCCGCTACAGTTGGGGCATGCGCAGCCGCGTGGGGTGGCCGGGGATCCTCCACCGCGTCGCGCCCGCACACCGGCGAACCCAGCGGATCTGGTGGTCGCCACGGCACCGCCAAGCCCGCTTGGGCACCGTCCAGCGGCTCGGATTGCGGCTGGTGGCCATGACCATGGCCGTGACCGTGGCCGGCGGCGGGTCGTTCGCGTGGGCTCGGACCCACAGCCCGGTCATCGTGCAAACCGCGCAGGTGGTGGCCACCACACCCGCACCTGCCCCCGTCGTCGACTGTTGTGCCTCTCCCCGTCCACGCAACACGGGCGGACTACGCATTCCGCTGTGGCGGGTTATGGGTATAGCCGCGTTGCACGCCTGTGCAGCCCTGCCGGCTTCAGCGCCTCCCGTCGCGGCCGTCGCCACCACCGCCACCGGGCGCAAGGCCGGAACCGCGGCCAGCCGGAAGGCGAAGGCAGTTCCGGTCCACCATTTCTCCCTGAGCGACATCTTCCCGACGCCCGCCTCCACCTGCACGACGGGTTCCGCCCCCGCCGCGCCGTTGCCCGGCTCTCCGCTGCCGTTGCTGCCGCTGGTCAGTCCGGCGGCAAGCGCCACCGGCGCCGGCCACTGATCCTCAGCGCGCCGACTCCTGAGCGCGCCGACCCGTCAGCGGTCCAACAGAACTTCAGCGGGAGCCACGATCCGACCAAACACGGTCCCCGGGCAATACTGGTGTCATGGCGTCTCCGCTACTCGACGACGAAACCATCTCCGCCGCGCTGGCCATCTTGACGTGGACCAGAGAAGGCGATGCTCTCGTCTTGGTGGTGCGTCGACGCAACTTCGTCGAAGCGATGGCGTTCGTCAATCAGGTGGCGGAGAAGGCCGAGCAGGCGGGGCATCACCCGGACATCGGGATCTCATGGAACGAGGTAACGCTACGACTTACCACCCACGATGCGGGTGGCATCACCGACGCCGATCTGCAAATGGCCCATCAACTCGAGGAGCTCGCCGGGCCGACCGGGACGTGACCTCCGGCCCCGCCGGGCTCGGCGCCGGCGGGCAAAGCAGGAGCGCCACATGGCCACGGGCGACGCAACGACCCGCGGGATCTCCCGTACCTTCATCCCACGTCGCTGTCAGACGTGACTACCGGCTCCAACGCCTCGGTGCCGACGAGCTGCAACCCCGCCTACCTGTGCAATGGAGAAGTCGGCTATGACGGACCCACTGGGCTAGGAGCTCCGTGGGGCTTGCGAGCCTTCTAGACGAATAGCGCTCTCCGGCCGTCGCCGGCAACGAAACGGGCGGCCGGAGTCGTCGCCGTAGGATTGCGGCCGTGCATGGAGCATCGCTGCTTGTCGTAGAGGACGACGAAGCCATTGGCCGGTCGTTGGTTCAGGCCCTGACGGGGCAGGGCGCCACGGTCGGCTGGGCTCGGAACGCGAGGGACGCACTCCGTCTCGCGGCTACAACGACCGACCTTGTCCTGCTCGACCTCGGGCTTCCGGACGATGACGGCCTAGAGGTATGTCGTCAGCTCCGAGGGCGATATCCGCATCTGGACATCGTCGTCGTTACCGCCCGCACCGAGGAGATCGACGTGGTGGTCGGCCTCGACGCCGGTGCCGACGACTACATCTCCAAGCCGTTTCGGTTGGCCGAGTTGCTGGCCCGCATCCGCGCCCGGCTCCGCCGGCAGGAGACCGAACCCACGGCCGTGGAGGTGGGCCCATTGCATTTGGATCTGGCGGCGCGCCGTTGCATCCTCGACGGCGGCGAAGTCGAGCTGCGGGCCAAGGAGTTCGACCTGCTGGCTACCCTCGCCCTCGACGCTGGCCACGTGGTCGGCCGGCGGCGACTGCTGGCCGAGCTTTGGGACCAGCATTTCGACACGACCAGCAAGTCGCTCGACATGCACGTCTCCGCGCTGCGCCGCAAGCTTGACCGGCCGGGACAACCGAGCCTGCTCACGACGGTGCGCGGCGTCGGCTACCGCCTCGAGGTAGATGCGGGATGAAGCGCCGGGTTGTCACGTCGACGTTGGCGGTGACGGCCGCCGCGCTCATCATCTTCGGCGTGCCGTTCGGCTGGGCCGTCCGCCACGCCTACCGCAACGAGCAGCTCACCCGCCTGGCCCAGGCGGCCACGACCGCAGCCGCGGCGGTACCCGTCGAGGGCCTCCACGGTGCCGATCCCATCGAGCTGCCCACCGTTCCCAAGGGCATCCACTTCACGTACTACGACACCGGCGGCGGCCGCGCCGCTGGCGACGGCCCCACCCGCGCCGATCATCAGGTCCGGCGCGCCCTTCTTGGCCATCCGGCGCAGGGCCAGGTCGGCTCTCGCCTTGTCGTCGCCGCGCCGATCACCACCAATGAGACGATCGTGGGGGCCGTCGAGGCGTCCTCCGCGTCCTCGGCGGTGGCCGGCCGCGCCGCCCGCAGCTGGCTGGCCATGCTCGCGCTCGGTGTGGGTGCTCTCGTCATCGCCGCCGTCATCGCTATCTGGCAGGCCCGCCGGCTCACCGGGCCTGTCGACGAGATCGTCGCCGCCGCCGACCGGCTCGGCGAGGGGGATTTTGCGCTGCAGACTCGCCGGTCAGGAGTGGCCGAGCTGGATCGGGCCGCGTCGGCGCTGGAAGCCACCTCCGGACGGCTCGGTGAGCTCGTCGCCCGAGAACGGGCCTTCAGCTCCCACGCCTCCCATCAGCTGCGCACACCCCTGACCGCGTTGCGGCTGAGTCTCGAGAACGCGCTCCAGACTCCCGGCGTCGACGTCCCTTCCGCCGTGCTCGACGCGGTCACCGAGGTTGACCGGTTGCAGGACACGCTCGACGAACTCTTCGTCCTGGCCCGGACCGGTGCACTGCCCGAGCGGCAGGCGTACGTCCCCCAGATGCTGGCCTCCCTCGAACAGCGATGGCGCCCGTTGCTCGCCGAGCGCGGCCGCCGGCTCTATGTCGTCGGCGACGAGGTTCCAAAAGATCGGAAAGCGCCCGCCACCCTGGAGCAGATTCTCGACATCCTGGTCGACAACGCGGCGACCCACGGCCGGGGCACGGTCGAGGTCACCGCCCTGTTGTTATCGGACGGGATCAGCGTCGAGGTGGTCGACGAAGGCGACGGCATCTCGGCCATTCCCACCTCCCCCGCCGAACCGAACGGGGCGAGCACTCACGGACTAGGTCTGCCGCTGGCGCGTTCGCTCGTCGAGGCGACTGGCGGCCGGCTTGTGCTCAGACAGTCAGGTCGCCATTCCGCCATCGCCGTCATCCTCCCTTAGCGTCCGAACGAGGCGAGAACAGCCGGTCCGTCGCCAAGTCGGCCCCGGAACGCAGAGCCTCGAGCTTCTCCCACACCAACGAGGGAGCGACAGCACCGAGTCCCGCCGATGTATCGAAGCCGCAGTCGGTGCCGGCGATGATGCGCTGCGGGTCGCCGACCGCATGGGCCACCCGGACGAGGCGATCGGCGACCACTTCGGCGTGCTCGACATAGTTGCTGGTCGTGTCAATGACGCCGGCCACGAGGACCATGCCGTCGGGAAGCGGACGACGGGAGAAACACGCGTATTCGTGAGCATGCCGGGCGTTGGCCATCGACACGACCAGCGCGCCGACATTTGCTTGGTACAGCAAGGGGAGGATGTCTTCCAGCGGCACATCCCGTGTGTGTGGTCCCTCGTAGTTGCCCCAGCAGACATGAAGCCGAACGCCTTGCGGCTCGATTCCTTCCAGCGCGCCGTTGATGGCGTCGATGACGAGCTCCACCCACTCGATGAACTCTTTCAGCGGGCGGTCGGCGAAGAGCGTGTGGCGCTCCATGGCCAGATCGGGTGCATCGATTTGGAGGAGAAGGCCTCGGTCCGCGATGTAGCGGTACTCCGTGCGCAGGGCCGCAGCAATGGCGCGGACGTATTCCTCGCGGGATGCGTAGTGCCGGTTCTCCATCGCAGAGGCGACGATGCCGGGCGAGGCCACCGTCATGAAGGTTTCGAGAAAGGGCGCTCCCGCGACGAGCCGGCATTCCGCCTCCAGCTCGGAGGTGTCGCGATAGGAGACCGGTCCAATCGCGGCGGGGGCGGCCATCAGATTTACCTGCATTCGATCGAACCTGGGTAGGGCCAGCTCGATGAAATCCGGGTGCTCGACCAGGTCCCGCATGAGCTGACGCCGGCTGGTGTCGCCGAACCCGGTCATCCGGTGCTGGACATAGGTGAAGAAGCTCTCCCGCGCCTGCTCGCCGTCGTTGCCGATGTCGATACCGGCGGCGAGTTGAGCGTCGATGCTGGCCGATGTGGCATCGTCAACCGCCCGTTGAAGTTCGGCGGCGTCGACGGCCTCGCCTCGGCTGCGCCGGCCGTGCAGTGCAGCCAGTGCTTTAGGCCGCGGCAAGCTCCCGGCATGGGTGGTGAGTATTCGTGAGCGGCTGGTATGCACGCGTTCCGTCTCGCCTAACCGCGACCCTCGCCGGCAGCCGGACCGGACCACTCCTGATAACCCCCCACGAGGTCGGTCGCCCGATGCAGTCCGAGATCCTGGAGGGTGCTGGCGGCGAGGCTGGAGCTGTAGCCCTCGTTGCACACCAGGATGATCCGCCGGTCGTAGTCGACGGCATCGGTGATCCGGTCCGGGCTGGATGGATCGAGCCGCCATTCCAGGACGTTGCGGTCGATGACGATGGCACCCGGAAGCTCGCCGTCGCGGTCGCGTTGTTCGCGATTGCGGATGTCGATGACCAAGGCGCCGCCGGCCTGCTCAGCAGCGAGGTCGGCTGGCATGACGCGGTCGAGGCGGGCGCGCGCCGCGATCAACAGGTCGTCGATCCCGCACCGGTTCACGCCGCTGGTGGCCGTCACCGTTTGGCGTAGTCAGCGAATCCTTGCCAGTCGATGACGACGCACGGCTCGTCGCCAACGGTCCAGGCGTCGTGGCCGGGTTGCATGATGGCGAAGTCGCCCGGGCCGTACTCGATCTCTTCGCCGTCGTCCATGACCACCTTCATCCGTCCGGAGACGAAGTAGCCCATATGGGCGGCCTGGCAGCTGTCGGTCTTGGCGATGGGCTTCACGTGCTCGGACCATCTCCAGCCGGGCTTGAAGGTCGCCCGTCCGACGGGCCCTGCATCCAGATTCACCAGCTCGAGCTGGCCGCTGCCGCCCTCGAACAGTCGGACTTCTTCGGCTTCGTTGAGACTCTTGCGAACCAGACCAGCCATGGAGGCCTCCCCCGGGTTGTGATGTTGCAGAGTATGGACCGCGGGGGCCGGGCTTGCTCGGCAGCCTATATTCTTTGACAGATATATATCTGGTTGGCTATGGTCGGGGACGTATGGCCGCCCCGTTCGAGGTGCTTGCGGAACCGAACCGGCGGCGCATTCTTGACCTGCTCCGGGTCGAAGAGCGCGCCGTGGGCGACCTGGTTGGCGAACTCGAGGTCAGCCAGCCGGCGGTCTCCAAGCATCTCCGCGTGCTCCGGGAGGCGGGCCTGGTCGAGGTCCGATCCGACGCGCAACGCCGCCTGTACCGCGTGCGGTCCGAGCCGTTGCGCGCCATCGACGAGTGGCTCGCGCCGTACCGCCAGTTATGGGCAGCCCGACTCGACGACCTCGAACGCCACATCGACCACATGCCGGAGGCGGACGCATGAGCAAGGAGGATCCTCACATGGATGGACGGCTTGAACAGCGAGACGGCCGGTGGCGGTTGCGGTTCACTCGCCGGCTGGCTCACCCGCCCGAGAAGGTGTGGCGGGCCCTCACCGAGCCCGAGCACGTGTCTGCCTGGTTCCCGTTCGACATCGAGGGAGAACGGGCCGCAGGGGCCGCCCTCCGCTTCGTCTCGCGCCACGGCGAGAGCCCGCCTTTCGAGGGCGAGATGCTCACGTACGATCCACCCTCGACTCTGGAGTTCCAATGGGGCTGCGAGACGCTGCGGTTCGAGGTGCAACCTGACGGCGATGGCAGCCTCCTCTACTTCGTAACCACAATTGACGAGCTCGGCAAGGCGGCGCGCGATGCGGCCGGATGGCACGTTTGCCTGGACGCCCTCGCCTATGACCTGAATGGCGAAGAGCCGCCCTGGACGTCTCGTGAACATTGGGACGAGGTCCATCCTGGGTACGTGAACGGCTCGGAGCGGATGCCTCACCATCGGCCCGCCCATATCGCCCCGCCATTCGACCTGACGGTCTACAGACCGAGCCCGTCCACCTGGTGAAGAACGTCGACGTGGTCGTTGTGTGAGTGGGTGAAGCCCCGCGCTCGTTCTATCTCCACGGTGGTGCTACTTCGGAAGGCAACGATATAGGCGCGCCGCCACGATCCGGTGGTGTTGTTGCCCCCGCTGCCATGCAGGACGCCCTCGTTGTGAACGGTGATGTCGCCTCGCCTGATCTCGGCCGGCCGGAGCACGTCGTCGTCCCGCAGATCAGTGACGAGCGTGTGACTGGCCGAGCGCTCACCGTGCAATGGACGATGTGGCCGGATCGGTTCCAGGTGACTTCCCGGGAGAAACTGCATGCAACCATTGGCGAGGGTCGAGTCGTCAACGGCGAGCCAACAGGTCGCGGTCCGGCGGTCATCGGTGCCGATCCAGTACGCCTGGTCCTGATGCCAGCCGAAGACCGCGTCTTCGCGTCCGGGATGCTTCGCCAGCAGCTGATCGAAATCGATGACCATCCCCTCGCCGCACAGCTGGCGGGCGATCGATGCCGCCCGGCGCTCGAACACGTTGCCTTGCCATGCCGGGTAGTACTTGCGGGGCAGCATCACGTTAACGACGGCGTAGCCGTTGGGGTCGCCGGCGAAGGAACCCGTCGTCATGTCGTTGAAGTCCTTGTCTTCGACCGGAATCTCCTGTCGAAGGAAGGTGTCGTACACGCCGGTGATGTCGTCCATCTCGTCCTCGGACAGCACGTGTTTCAAATAAACGTAGCCATCTCTCGCAAAAGCCGCGATCTCCTCCGGGCTGACGAGATAGTCGTCGCTCCCCCGACGTTCGTTGGCCATACGCAGAGTGATGGCCTTTCTGAAGCGAGATGTCAAGTGCCCGTCCGGAAGTCAGATGCGGAAGGTGACGGGCGTACCGTTGTCCACGGGATCGATCGGCTCCTCAGCAACGGCATCACTGCCGGCCTGCTCCTGCCGCTCCGCTTGACGTAACAGTCTCCAAACGGCAGTTCCCAGCACGTCGAGCTCCGTTGAGGTGAACCGTTCACCGCCGAACCGACGGACGTTCGCGGTCTGCCGCGCCAGCATCTCGGCGTCTTGGCGGAGTATCTGACGGCCTCGCCCCAACACGATGGCCTGCACGATGGGAGCGGGGAGGCGGGTCGAGAACTGCAGGACGAACCAGGCGCGCGTGCGAAACGGCGACATCGGCAGGTGCACGATGGTGTTGACGATACGGAGCCAGCCTTCCACCCGGTACTCGATCTGGGCGATGCATGGCAGGAAGAACCGGTCCCAGTGCTCGAACGTGAACCGGCTGCCCCGCAGGCGGACCGGCCCGACGCCGACCGGCTCGCCTTGGTATTGGACCTCCACCCCATCGGGCAGATCCCTCCGGACGGCAACAATCTCATGCGGGTCGCCACCCCGGAAGATGCCCCCGTGCAAGAACGCCGTATGGGGGACATCCAAGGAGTTCTCGACGGCCGCGTGCATCGTGCACTCCAGGTCGGCGGGGAACACGACCATCCCGCTACCTCGGCCCGAGAGCTCCGGCAAGCGGAAGGGGTCTCGGCTCGGTTGGGCCCCAGCCTCGGCCCACACCCATACGAAGCCGTCCTGCTCGCGGGCCGCGTGCGCGACGACGGCCCGGGTCGGCCAATCGTCAGAAGGGAGATCGAGGCCGGGCACGGCGACGCAGCGGCCGTCGCCGTCAAACTGCCATCCGTGGTACCCGCACTCGAGAGTCCCCTCCGAGCGGACCCGTCCCAGCGACAGCGGGACATTGCGATGGGGACACCGATCGACAAGCGCCCGGGGACGACCCGCCGCGTCCCGGTAGACGACGATAGGGTCGTCCATGAGTTCGACGCTGATCGGGCGCTGGCCGAGCTCCGTCGACCGACAGGCCGGATACCACCACGACCGGGGCAACGCGACCGAGCAATTGCGTTCACGCGTCACGTTTAGTCACCTTACCGGGCGACGCGGACTGCAACACCCTGAGGAAGTTCTCCCCCGCGACGCCGCTTACCTCCTCTGACGAGAACCCGGCCCGGCGCAACTCCGCCGTGATCCGGCTGAAGTCACGCTCGCCCCGATAGCCGTCCATCACGCCGGGAACGCCGTTCATATCCGTACCGATGCAGAGGTGCTCGGCTCCGACCAAGTCGGCGAGGTGGCGGGCGTGGCGGACCAGGTCGCCGGCGTCGTGCACCCCGCGGCCCCGATGGAAGTAGGGCCACAGACCGATGACGCCGCCCGTGCCGGCGATCGCAAGAACCTCGTCATCGGCCAGATAACGGGCGAAGTCGTGGCAGGCGCGGGCGCCGCTGTGCGAGGCGACGACCGGTCCAGTGGACATGCCGACGATGGCGATCGTCGTCGGGTGATCGGCGTGGGAGACGTCGATCATGATGCCGAGTGTCGCGAGCCGGTCGACGACGGCTCGGCCGAATCGGCTCAGGCCTGATCCTCGGCGCCGGACCGGCAAGGGTCCGACGTACTGCTGCCAGGGCAGGGCCGTCGATCCGATCTGGTTGTCACGGAGGTGCACGGGTATGGCGAGCCGCACGCCGAGGTCGTGCAGTTCGTCCAATCGATCGAGCCGTCCCTCGATGGCGTCGAGGCCCTCGACTCCAAGGATGAGTCCCGGGCGGCCGGCCGTGCGCAGTGCGCGCGCCGACGCGGCGTCGAGGACGATGTCGCCACCGGCCAACCGGATCTCGTTGATGAGCTGGCGCAGCTGCGCCTGCACTGCGTCCCAGGGCGATCCCCCGTACCACCGGGTCACGACCGGGTCCCCGACGGCGGTCCCCACCACGACGTGCACGCCGGCCCGGTTCAGGATGTCGAAGCCTTCGGCCGGCGGCATCGTCCGGCGAAGGATGAAGCGGTAGACGAAGCGGAACGGCTGTGGCACGAAGTGAGGACCGTGCACGTGGGTATCGACCACAACCGCGTCGACCGTCATGCTCGTCGTCGGCGGGACAGGGCCGTCACGGCCAGCGCGAGGGCAAAGGTAACGGTGAAGCAGGGCAGCGACGCGCCCCATCCGAAATGGCGACCTGCCCCAGGCAGGACGTCAGAGACCCATCGCGACCACCAGGCCGGCATGGTGCCGGGCGCGACGATCCAGTGATACACACCGAAGCCAACCAGCCAGGCGGCCACCATGCCCGGTCGTAGCGCGGGATCCTGATCAGGGGAACGTCGCCGCAGGCCGCCAGCCACCCAGTCAGCGAGGAGAACGGCGAAGAGCGGCACGAACACCGAGCCGAGAAGGAAGAGGAAGGCCTCGTAGCTGCCGAGCGTCACGAGCGCGGCGATCACGGCGCCCGCTCCGCCGACGGCGATCACGGCGACCCGATGGCGGAGGCGAGGAAACACGTTCTGAGCGCTCACGGCCGCCGAGTAGATGTCGGCGAAGGCCTCGTGGGTCTCCCCGCCAAGCAGCGAGACAAGCAGGGCCACGCCGGTGATGGCGCCGGCCGACAGGCCCAGGATCGACACGGCGATGCCCGCCGGAGAGGCGTCGGTCAGTCCGGCCGTGAGTACGAGGAGTGCGCCAAGGGCGTAGAACCAGAAATTCCCGAGGGCGTAGCCGCCAAGGGTGCCAACGAAGTTGTCGCCGCGTCCGCTCGCAAATCGGTTGTAGTCGGCGACCACCGGCAGCCAGGAGACAGGTTGGGCCACCACCAGGTCGACCCCCACCGCCAACGGTGCGCCCTGACGGTGCGCGGACAGGAGATGGCCGAGCCCATGTCGGGTGAGCAGATAGACGGTGAGGAACCCACAGGTGACGAGCACGATCCACACGCCCGCCTTCTCCAGCCAGATCTTCACGAATCGGATCGGTCCGAGGACGGCCAGGGCGGTACAACTCAACGCCGCCACCGCCAGCCACAGGTCAAAGCCGCTGAAGCCGAACACCTGGTTGGACACGCGGCTGGCGAACTGACCCATCGCCCAGAATTCGAACGAGGTCCAGCCCACCAGTTGCATCACGTTGATGAACGAGGCGCCATAGCTTCCCCGCCGGCCGAGCACGGGGCGCAGCAACACCATGGTCGGCACGCCGCGGTCGTGGCCGGCCAAGCCGACGAGGGCCAACAGTAGCGACCCCGCCAGCGAGCCCACGACCATGGCGATCAACGCGGTCCGGAAGTCCATTCCCAGACCCGAGGCGGAAGCCGGAGCGACCATCAGCGCGCCGGCTGCGAGTACAAGCACGCCTACGGCCAGGTCTCCCCACAGCACGCCGATGTCGAACGCGCCCAAGCGGCGCAGCGCCGGGGGGACCGGCTCGATCCCGAGGGTCGTCTCGTTGGTCACGGGGTGCCTGCGCCCCAGCCGAAATGGTCGATCGGACCGTGTCCCGCACCGAGCCGCCAGTCGGCCGCTCCGGCAATGGCCGCCGTGATGTAGCGCTTCGCGGTCTGCACGGCGTCGAAGACCGCGTCTCCGTGCGCGAGGCGGGCGGCAATCGTCGCGGCGGTGCTGCAGCCGGTGCCGTGGACATTCACGCTGTCGATGCGGGCCGACCGCAGTTCAATGGTGGTGTCGCCGTCGAAGAGCACGTCCACCGCCTCCCCGGGCAAATGGCCGCCCTTGACCAACACGTAGTGCGTTCCTGTCGCTCCGAGCTCGCGAGCAGCCTCGACCATGTCCGGTAGATCGCGCAGTTCCCGATGCACCAAGAGGGAGGCCTCGCGCAGGTTCGGGGTGGCGACGATCGCATGCGGCAGCAGGAGCTCGAGATAGGCGGCCTCGGCGTCGACGTCGAGCAGACGGTCGCCGCTGGAGGCGACCATGACCGGGTCGACCACCAGGTTCGGAAGATCGCCGGCAATCGCTCGACGGGCAACCACCTCGACGATCTCGGCGGTCGCCAACATTCCGGTCTTCACCGCCGCCACCGGCAAATCACGGAGCACCGAGGTGATCTGGGCATCCACGAAGTTGGCCGGCACCAGGTGAATGCCGTCGACTCCCACCGTGTTCTGCGCGGTGACGGCCGTGATGGCGGACGTCCCGAACACCCTGTTGGCCGCGAAGGCTTTGAGATCAGCCTGGATGCCTGCACCACCGCCCGAGTCCGAGCCGGCGATGGTGAGCGCGACGGGGGGCGTCACCAGAGCCTGCCGAGCTCGACATCTGGATACCTCATGGCGTCTCCCTTCGCCGGTATTGCCCGGATCAGGTTCGAAGGGTCACCAGCCCACAGCCGGCCTCTCAGCCCGGTAGCGCCGGGCTCCCCTGCAATCCCCTCAGCAAAGCACGCTGGCCGGTCAGGCGCAACCGCCCTCCGTCCTTGCCGGCCGAGCGCCGAGGCTGATGTCCCTGGTACCAATTTGGCCATGAACGTCACCCCCGTCACCGGCTGGCTGCGGGACCTGCTGGCCGCGAGCCGACTTGCTGACGAACGCGGCCTCGGCCTCGACGATGCTGTCGCGGAACGGGCCGAGTTCAGCCGCCGCCAGTTCTTGCAAGGCGCAGCCGCGCTGAGCACGGGCCTCGTGGCATCCCGCCGGCTGAGCGGACCCAGCCGGTGGCAGGCGGCCGTTCGACGAACGAGCGCCCGGGTAGTCATTGTCGGCGCCGGGCTAGCCGGATTGCGATGCGCTCAGTTGCTGCACTCCCAGTACGGCATCGCGGCGACCGTCTACGAGGCGGCCGACCGCGTTGGCGGTCGGTGCTGGACGCTGCGGGACTTCTTCGTCGACGGCCAGGTGTCCGAGCACGGGGGCGGGTTCATCTCCTCCGAGCATGCGGAGATGCGGAGCCTGGCTGCGGCATTCGGTTTACGCCTGGAGGCGGTTTACGGAGGCAGCGAACCAGGGTTGCTCGACACCTACTGGCTGGGGCGGATTGTCAGCCAAGCGGAAGTCAATGATGCGTGGCTAGCCAGTTACCCCGCCATTCGGCGAGCGACACTCGAGGCGGGCGCGCTACAGAACTATCGCCGGCACACCCCAAGTGGCGTCCGCCTCGATCACACCAGCGTGCCCGAGTGGGTTCTGAGCCATGTGGCCGGCGGGACGGCGGGACCGCTCGGCCAACTGCTGCTGGAGGACGTCAGTTCCGAGTACGGGGGCGACCCCGGCGACCAATCGGTGCTCAACCTTCTCAGTCTCATCTCCGGTAACGGGAGCCGAAGCCTTCCTCTCAGCAACCTGGCCGGCACCGACGAGAAGTATCACGTCGCCGGCGGCAACGATCTGGTGGTCGATGGCCTGGCTTCCCGGCTACCAGGCGGTTCGATCCACACCGGTTGTGCGCTCGTGGCGTTGGCGGCCAATGCCGACGGGACGACCACCTGTGTGTTTCAGTCGGGCGCCTCGACCTTCGAAGTGGTAGCTGACTGCGCCGTGTTGGCCCTGCCGTTCAGCACGCTGCGGGCCGTGGATCTCCGCCGCGCCGGCCTCTCGGCCCTCAAGTTGCGGGCCATCCGGGAGATGGGCATGGGAACCAACGCCAAGCTCCACGTCCAACTGGCCAGTCGGCCATGGGCGCGGCACGGCTTGAGCGGCGTTTGCTACACCGGCCCGCGCGACTTCCAGCTGGTCTGGGACGAGACCGTCGCCCAGTCCGGAGCGAGCGGCATCCTGCTCCACTATCCGGGCGGAACGAAGGGGGCCTCGCTCGCGGGTGCCGCCCATGGCCCCGCCCCGGCCGGAGCAGTGGCGTCGTTGCTCAAGGCGGTGGAACCGGTGTTCCAGGAACGGTCGGGGCCTATCGAGGCATGGCGTATCGCGACGCGTGGGCGGTCGACCCGTGGCATCACGGCGCCTACTCATTCTGGCGAATCGGACAGCTCACGTCCTTCGGGGGCTACGAGGCGGTGCCGGAGGGGCACGTCCATTTTTGCGGCGAGCACACGTCGTTCAACTTTCAGGGCTACATGGAGGGAGCCGTTCGCAGCGGTCACCGCGCGGCCGACGAGGTGGCCCGATCCATCGGCTGGCGGCGACCGCAACCCGACGGTCAGGCTCGCTTGTCCGCGTGACGGAGGCGTGCCTTCGACCACTTGGCCTCACAGGCCCGGCAACGTCCCGTGATGCTGAAGTGGCGGAGAGCCACAGAAAAGTCCAACCGGTCTCTGATGCCGTCGGCGATCGACTTGGCCAGATCCGGAGGAACCTCCACCACGCGACCGCAGTCCTCGCACACGAGATGAGCGTGGCTGGCCTCGGAGAGGTGGTAAACCGCGGCGCCATGTCCGAGGTGGACGTGGACCACGACCCCGATCTCCTCGAGGCTCTCGAGGATCCGGTACACGGTGCTCGGGGCTACGTCGGGACACGTCGCCTGGACGAGTGAGATCAGATTCTCAGCCGTGCGATGGTCCGATGGCTCAACCAGGGCGGCGACCACGGCCCGGCGAGCCGAGGTAATTCGGCCCCCGCTCCCTCGCAACTGGTCCAAGATGCGGTCGACCGAAGGTTGGCCCACAGCGGCCACTCTACGCCGCGTGGCGTGTCATCCAGTGGTTGCGACGGCTCCGAATGTCGTTTAGAGTTTCGGTTGTTGCAACCAGCTCGCAGTTGCTTCCAGACCGAGTGAACGACCCGCGGTCATCGCCAAGGGCTCCCCAATGCACATTCCCGACGGGTATCTCRGCCCGGCGACGTGCTCGCGGATACAACGGGRATATCCGCACTCTNGCNGGCGCTCGCATTCGTCTCCTCGATATCGCCTGGGGTCTGACCTGCGGGGCGACGGCCATCGTGGTTTACGGAGATGACCGTGCCCTCGGACGATGACCTCCTGACGGTCGAGGGCGTCAGCCACAGCTATCTCGGTCGGTTTCCGGCTCTTCTTGACGACGTCTCGCGTTCGATCCGGTCAGGCGAGAAGTGGCCCTGCTGGGGGCCAACGGCTGCGGGAAGTCGACGCTGTTGAAGGTGCTCGATGGCTTGATCATCCCGGACTCGGGCAACTACCGAGCGTTTGGCTCGGATGTGACCGAGGACAACCTGGAGGACGAGCAATTCAACCAAGGCTTCCGGCCCCGGATGGGTGTCATATTCCAGAAACTCTGACGCCCAGGTCTTCTCGCCCAATGTCCGGGAGGAAATAGCCTTCAATCCGCTCAATATGGCGATGGGCAAGGATGAGGTAAGCAGCGGGTGAAAGACACGCTGGCGATGCTCGACATCTCCGATCTGGCCGAGCGGGCGTCCTATCAGCTCTCCGGCGGCGAGAAGAAGCGGGTCGCCATCGCCTCCGTACTGGTCATGAACCCGGAAGTCCTCCTCTTTGACGAGCCCACGGCCGCGCTCGATCCTCGGACGCGGCAGTGGCTGATGAAGCTCATTGTGGAGCTGAACCGCGCAGGCAAGACCATCGTGCTGGCCACTCACGACCTGGAGATTTTGGACATGTTGGCCGATCGGTGTGTCGTGTTCTCCGAGGGACATCGGATCGTGGGCGAAGGACCGCCGGAGCGGATCCTGGCGGCACGGGATCTCTTGCTCGGCGTGAACCTCGTGCACGAGCACAGCCACATTCACGGCCACCTTCAGCACGATCACGAACACGGCCTGGATCACCACGCCACGGTGCCCACCCCGTAACCGTGTTCCGCGCTGAGCTAGAGTCCGAAATCCTGGGCGAGCGGAGCGGCTATGGCCGCGGCAAAGCGGAAGGCTCCCGACGCGTAGACGGGGCAGGACCCGTTGCCCTTGACTTGTATCGGGCAGAAGTGGATCCCGTCCGGTGACCGGACCTGATTCACCTGCACTCCGTTCTGCCGAGGGCCGGTGCAGGGCTCGAATGGGAGGCAGGGGAGGTGCCGTGTGAAGTTGCCGTGATCGGTGACGGCGGCGCCCGCGTCGACGTACGTGGCGTTGGGATATTTGTTGCGCAACGCCTGGTAGATCGCCCGAACCTGAGCGCCAATGGCTGACTGCGCCGGATCCGCGGTTGGCGGAGCGCCAACCCAGTACACGGTTGGCCGGGTGAAGATGCTCATCACCTTGCCAGCGTCAGTCCGGTACTTGGCCACGAGCGCGGCGCCGGCCAAGATCTGGCCGGTCTTGTGGTCGCGCATGCAGGGCGTGAGGCTGTCCCCGGAGAACTCGACTATGACCGCTTGCGGATGAAAGCCCTTAGCCGTCGTCGCCATGTCGTGAAGCCAGTCGCAGATGGCGGTTCCAGGAAAGGCCTTGAACTCGAGGGCCGCTTTGTGGTGGGCCGAAACGGCCAGACGGAAGTAGGGCTCGGCCTGCGTAGCCAGCGAGTCTCCGTACAGCACGAGCCTCACCTGACCGGGCGCAACAGGTAGAGAACCGTCACCCTGAACCCGGCTGGCCACCTGTTGTACGACGAGGGCGACGACTCCTAATCCGACGATCGCCAGGATTAGCAATGGACCACGACGACTGGTCACCCTGCCTCCGCGCCCGAGAGCGACCACATGGCTGTGGAGCAGTGTAAGTCCCGCAGGAGTCGCACCGGCGGGATTGGTGCAGACTGGGCCGGTGAGTCGCGTCGTGATGGTGTCCGAGGCAGTGCGGCGTAAGGCCATCGCCGAGGGTCCGGTATGCCAGCGTTGGCTGGCCGATCTCGGTGAGCTGATCACTCGGCTTGAGCGAGACTGGGCCATGAAGGTGGGCGTCTCGTTGCACGGAGGCAGTGCCGCGTTCGTCGCTGAGGCCGTCACCGCGGACGGTACGCCTGCGGTCATCAAACTCGCCATGCCCGCGGAGCTGGAGGGTCGAGCGAGCCTCGATGCTGAGGTACGGACATTGTTGCTCGCCGACGGCCGGGGCTGCGTCCGGGTCCTCAACCACGACGTCGAGCGGGGCGCGGTCTTGTTGGAACGGCTCGGCCGTCGGCTCTTCCAGCTTGGGCTTCCAGTCTCGAAGCAGATGCGGATCATTTGCGCGGTTCTGAAGGAGGTCTGGTCGGTTCCCCTTGGCGACGCGTCGCTTCTGTCTCTCGATGAGAAAGGACGGTGGCTGGCCGAGTTCATCGCGACGACGTCGGAGGAGCTCGACCACCCTTGCTCACGGCGGGCCGTGGAACTGGCTATCTCCTACGCCAAACGTCGGTCAGCCGCATTCGACATTGAGCAGGCTGTACTCGTGCACGGCGACGGTCACGCCTCGAACACGCTCGAGGACCTTGCGGCCCGGAGGCCCGGCGCGTTCAAGCTCGTGGATCCCGACGGCCTCCTGGCCGAGCCGGAGTACGACCTCGCCATCATTATGCGGGAGTTCACGGACGAGTTGTTGGCCGGCGACGCGCTGAAGCTCGGACGGCGGCGAGCCCGCTTCCTCGCCGGCCACATGGGGCTCGACGAAATCAAGATCTGGGAATGGGGCTACGTCGAACGCGTCTCCACCGGTCTGTACTGCATGAAGCTGGGCGATGCCGCCGCCGGCAGGGCGTTCCTGCGGGTCGCCGAGCGCTGGACTGGCGCTCCGGCTGGTGAAGGCACCATGCCCTGAGGTCGGGAGGCGGACCGCTCAGGTAGACCCGCTCCGGTGCCGAATTAGAATACATGCCGGCTCTCACACTTGATCGGTGTCTGCGCGGGCTGGTTGAGCGTGACGGCTCGGACCTGCACCTCAAAGCGGGATCAAAACCACGGGTTCGGGTCAACGGCGCCTTGACACCTATGGCGGAGGAGTCCGCTCTCACCCCCGAGGACACCGCCGCAATTGCCCACGCCATCATGCGGGAGGACATCCGCGAGCAGCTTGAGCGGCGGAACGAAGTCGACTTTGCCTACTCGGTATCTGGCCTCGGACGGTTCAGAGTGAACGTCTTCCGCCAACGGGGGACGCTGGCCATGGTCCTCCGACGGGTTCGAACCTCGGCCGCTGGCTTCGACGATCTGGGCCTGCCCGATGTCGTGCGCCGGCTGGCATCCGAGCATCGTGGACTGATCCTCGTCACGGGTCCGACAGGCTCGGGCAAGACGACGACCCTCGCCGCCATGATCGACCACATCAACCGCACCCGGGACGTCAACATCATGACGATCGAGGATCCCATCGAGGTGCTGCACACCGATCAACGAGCGACGATCAACCAGCGAGAGATCGGCGTCGACACCGACGACTTCGTCAGCGCCATGCGATCGGCCATGCGGCAGGATCCGGACGTCATCTTCGTAGGAGAGATGCGGGATCAGGAGACGGTGGCCGCCGCCCTGAGCGCGGCCGAAACCGGTCACCTGGTTCTCAGCACGCTTCACACGATCGACGCTCCAGAGACGGTCAACCGAATCGTCGACTTCTTTCCTCCCCACCAGCAGAACCAGATCCGCGTCGCCCTTGCCGGATCACTGAAGGGCACCATCTGCCAGCGGCTCGTTCCAACAGCTGACGGCAACAGTCGAGTCGCCGCATTTGAGGTCATGGTCGTCAACGGCCGAGTGCAGCAGTGCATTGTCGACCCGAAGCGTGGAGGCGACCTACACGACATCCTGGTCGAGGGCGAGTACTACGGGATGCAGACGTTTGACCAGTCCCTCGCTCGTCTGTACTCCGAGAACCGCATCACCATCGGGGCCGCCACCCAGGCGGCAACGAACCCCCAGGACCTGAAGATCGTCCTCCAGCGCGAAGGACTCCTCGCCACAGCCCGGTGACGCCTGATCACCGGGGCACGACGGCCCTGACCACGATGGCCAAGGTGTAGTCGAACAACTGCTTCTCATCGATCGGGCGCGAGAGGTGCTTCAGCAGGTCGGGGGCGTCGGGCGCGTCCTCACGCGACCAGAGCTCTTCAGGAGTCTCTCGCTGCGCGGGCTGGCGTTCGAGCTGGCGGCCCAGGAGGACGGAGCCAATTACCAGATTGAGAATGACCTGAACCGCCAAGGCCACGCCGGCTCCATCGACGCCCGCCGCCGTCAGCTCCTTGACCAGCACCCGGCGGGCCGGCTGAAAGAGTGCGGCAGTACGACCCTGGCGGTGAACCAGCGCCACCAGGTCGGCGCGCTCAAGGAGCGTCCCTCGCAGCGAACTGGCCAGCGAGATGATCCGGGCCTCGGGATCTCGACCCCGGACGGACACCTCCCCGAGTTGTGCGATGACCCGTTCGGCCAGACCGTCGAGCAACGCCTGCTTGTCGCCGACGTGCCAGTAGATGGCTGTGGCCGCGACTCCCAGCTTCCCCGCCAGTCCACGGATGGTTAGCCGTTCGACTCCGTCGGCCTCAAGGATCTGCACAGCGGCGTCAAGCACCTGGCCACGGGAGAGTCCGGCACCGGCCACCCGCCTCGACCTTTCTTGACCGAGCCCGGCCATCATGTAACGATGTTACAGAGACGCTGGGGGAGGCGAGACGATGACCAGCACCGGGCACTACGCCATCATCTCGGCTGACTGCCACGGCGGGGCTGATCTCCTCGACTACCGCGACTACCTCCCGAGCAAGCTCCATCCCCAGTTCGATGACTGGGCCAGGCGATACCGCGTGCCGTTCGACGATCTGATGGGCGCCGAGGCCAGTCGCAATTGGGACCACGATCGGCGTCTGGCCGAGCTTGAAGCCGACGGCATCGTCGCCGAAGTGATCTTTCCCAACACCATTCCGCCCTTCTATCCCGAGCCCTCGTTGAAGGTGCAGACCCCCGGGGCGAGCGAGGGAGACCTCGCCCTCCGGTGGGCCGGACTGCGGGCCCACAATCGATGGCTCGCCGACTTCTGCGCCGCCGCGCCCGGGCGACGTCTCGGCATCGTGCAAATCATGCTGCACGACGTCGCGGAAGCGGTAGCCGAAGTCGAGTGGGCCGCCGACGCCGGCATGACTGCCGGCATTCTGCTTCCTGGCGCCCCTCCCGGATCGGGTCTCGAGCCGCTCTACTCGAGGGTCTACGACCCGTTGTGGCGGGCCTGCGAGGCCGCGGGTCTTCCCATCAACCATCACAGCGGCAGTGCGGTCCCACCATTGGGAGACCAGGACATCGACAAGGTCATGTTCATGCTCGAGGTGACCTGGTGGGCTCACCGCTCGCTCTGGCATCTCATCTTCGCTGGCGTTCTCGAGCGCCATCCCGACCTCCAGTTCGTCTTCACCGAGCAGGGGACGGCCTGGATCCCTGAGACGCTCGGCACGCTCGACTACTTCTTCACCCGAATGGGCACCGCCACGGGTTCGCAGGAGGTTGAGTGGGGTCAGGCCGTCGTCTCCAGACTCTCGATGCGACCGAGCGACTACTGGGCGCGACAGTGCCACGTGGGGTCGAGCTTCATGCGCCCCGCCGAGGCGGCCATGCGTCACGCGGTCGGTTTGGACAAGATCATGTGGGGAAGCGACTACCCGCACCGAGAATCGAGTTACCCGTTCAGCACCCAGGCGCTTCGCCTCTCCTTCGCCGGGATCGATCCCGCCGAGGTTCAGCAAATGCTCGGGGGGAATGCCGCCCGCCTGTTCGGCTTTGATCTCGAGAGCCTCGGCGCGGTGGCCGAACGGGTGGGTCCGACGCATGAGGAAATCAGCCGACCACTCGCACCGGAGGAGATTCCACGCGACGCCGGACGGTGCCCGGCCTTCGCCGGGCTTGCCTGAAGCATCTGTCCAGCTGTCCTTAACCGCACCGATCGACCACAAGGGAGCGTCATGGCCAACGTTCGTTACGGAGCACGATCCGAAGAGCAATTGCGCAACCGCGAGGTGGAGGCGACCTCCGTGGACGTGTGGGCCGTGACGCTCGTCGCCACGTACCTCACCGACCCGGAAGTAATCGCCAGCGTCCTGCCGCCGCCGATCGAGCCGGGATTCGAGCCACTGGTGAAAGTCACGGTGGCCACGGTCGACATCCCGGGATATCCCACATTCGGCGCAGGCAGCTTTTCGGTCCGAGCCCGCCACGAGGGAACCGAGGGCTTCTATGCCCTCCTCATGCCGATGACCACCGAGCAGGCGGTCGTCGGTGGTCGAGAGACGTTCGGAGAGCCCAAGAAGCTCGGAGCGGTCGACCTCGCTCGAGACGGTGACCGGGTGACCGGCACCTTTGCCCGGATGGGAATCGAAATCGTCAACATCAGCGGCCGGGTGAGCGGTGAGCTCGAGTTGCCCGACACGGAGACCCGGACCGACTTCTACTTGAAGTTCCTCCCCTCCCCCGACGGCAAGGGCTTCGACACTGACCCGGCCCTGGTCTACTGCCACCGGACCGAACAGACACGGAAGCTCGAGGAGGTCACCGGCGAGGTCACACTCCGCGAGTCACGCTTTGATCCGGTCGCGGATCTCCCGGTGCGCCACCTGGTCAACATCACCCTGGCCGAACGCAGCAGCATTCAACGTGGCGAGATCCACGGCACCGTGCCCGGCGAGTGGATCCGCCCATACGTCCACCAGCGCTATGACGACCTGTCGCCAATCGGCCCGGAGTGATGAACGAACTCGCCGGCCGGGTCGCGGTGGTCACCGGCGGAGCCGGTGGCATTGGCCGCGCCATGGGCGAACGGTTCGCCCGCGAGGGTATGAAGGTGGTCCTGGCTGATGTCGAACTAGCCCCGCTGACTGCAGCCGTGGGCGAGCTGGTAGCCGAGGGGCTCGACGTCGCCGGGGTGGGCTGCGATGTGACGGACTATGCGTCGGTCGAACATCTGCGAGACGCCGCCCTTGAGCGTTACGGGTCTGTTCACCTGTTGTGCAACAACGCCGGAATCGGGGCCGGCGCGGAAGGGGCGCTATGGGAACACGAACTCAACGACTGGCGCTGGGCGTTCAACGTGAACGTGTACGGCGTCATCCACGGCATCAACGCCTTCGTGCCGACCATGATCGCGGCGGGCGCAGAAGGACATGTCGTCAACACCTCGTCGGGCAATGGCGGCGTGTCTCCGCTCCCGGCAACGCCGCAATATGCCGTAACCAAGGCGGCGGTTGTGACCCTTACCGAGTGCCTCTACGCCCAGCTCCAAGACGCTGGCGCGGCGATCGGGGTGTCCGTCCTTTTCCCCGGTCCCAACATGCTGCGCACCGGCATATTCAGCTCGTGGCGAGTGCGACCGCACGGGTTGGCCAAAGAACGACCGAGACAAACCCCGTATCCGACCATCGAGGACATTGAGGCCCAGATGTCGGCCGCCGGCATTGAGGTCAACTACACCGAGCCCGCCGAAGTGGCAGACCAGGTGGTACGCGGGGTGCAGGCCGGCGACTTTTGGATCCTGCCACCGAGCAAGTCCATCGATGCCCTAATCCAGGCTCGAGCCGCCTCGATGCTCGAACGAACGAATCCCACCTACCTGCGGAAGGTCCCGGGTTGACCTCCATCCAGAGAGGCTGCATTTCTATGAAGAACTATCTGGTGATCTCCTCCGATTGTCATGCCGGATTGCCAAATGAGCAGTATCGCGACTGGCTGGATCCGGCCTACAGGGACCCGTTCGACCAGTACCTGGCGGCACGCGCCGCCATGGAAGCCGAACTGGCGGAACGGGGCCTGCGCAATGAGGAGTTCGCCGAAGAGTGGGAGCGCGAGAATGCCGAAGGACTACGCGGTGGTTGGGACGCAGACCGTCGCGATCAGGAGCTCAACGCTGATGGCGTCGTTGGCGAGGTCATCTTCCCCGATGCAGACGCGGTGACCGCCGGCGCGTCGGCGCCGTTCGGAGCGGGCCTCGGGGCGTCCGCCGATATCCCGATCGATCTGTTGATGGCGGGGGCCCGGGCCCACAATCGGTGGCTGGCCGAGTTGTGCGCGCAGAGCCCGTATCGTCGGGCGGGTGTGGCCATCGTGCCGATCTTCGATGTCGATGCCGCAGTCGCGGAGATCGTCCGGGCGAGAGACTCGGGGCTTCGCGGTGGGATCCTCATTCCCTCGATGTGGCAGCCCTACGAGCCCTATCACGACGTCAAGTACGACCCGGTCTGGGCCGCCTGCTCGGAGCTCGAAATGCCGGTCCACGTCCATTCGGGCGCGGCCGACCGGGCGTCCTACGGCGAGCACGTCGGCATCTACGTCGCAGAAGTCCGCTGGTGGTCGATCCGACCCCTGTGGTTTCTCCTCTGGTCCGGAACCTTTGAGCGTTTCCCCAATCTCAGGTTCGTAACCACCGAATGCGGCGCGTTCTGGGCGCCCGACCTGCTGTGGACCTCGGACATCGTCTACGACCGCGAACATGCGGCGAAGAAGCTCGGCAAGCAGCTGACCGACCACCTGTCCATGCGACCGAGCGAGTACTTCGACCGAAACTGCTTCATCGGCGCATCGAACACGAGACGCCGCGAGCTTGGCCGCCGCTACGAGATCGGCATCGGCAATCTGATGTGGGGCAATGACTTCCCCCACCCCGAGGGAACCTGGCCACACACCAAGGAGTGGCTCAAGAACGCCTTCTTCGACATCCCCATTGACGAGACCCAACAGATCCTCGGCTCCAACGCCGCCGAGTGCTATCACTTCGATCCCGAGGCTCTACGACCGCTCGCCGAGCAGTTCGGACCCACGCCGGCGGAACTGGGCCAGAGTGGCGTCGACCTCCACAAGTGGGCCGACCTGGCTGCGGCCGGCCGGCCATGGTTGACCGGAAAAGAAGCGCTCGAGGTGCCACTCCCCGACTGAACCTAGCGCCCGACCGGGAACCAAATGCGGGAGTGAAGCGTCATACAGTGGCGGCCCGAGAACTCGCCGCCCCTGGAGGCCCGGACATTCGGCCACGAACGAAGATCTGGCTGGCCTGGACGATGGCAGCGTTCTTCGTCGCGGGCGCGTGCGGTACGACGACACGAAATCTTCCCAGTCCCGCGGGCGTGCTCAAGGCCGTCTTCGACGTGGCCATCGTCGGCGACGACGCCCCCGTGCCGATGCTCGAGCGGGACGTGGTGAAAAAGAACATTGCCGAGCCCGACCCCCGCAAGAAGCTCCGGTTGTATGCCCAGATCTACATTCAACGCGCCGCTCGTTTCGTGCCCGTGCAACTCCGCGCCCGGCAGGCGGCGGCCAGCGATCCAGCCGCAGCCGAGGTCTGAAAGCAGATGATTGCCGAACGGCTTGCGGGCATGACCGCGTTCGCCAGGGACCTCGACAAAGGCGGTCATCTCCGCACGGGCGTGACGGTCGAAGAAGCGCGGGACGTGCTCTGGACCTTCAATTCTGCCGAGCTCTGGGAGCTGCTGGTGATCAACCGAGGATGGGAACCCAACCGATTCGCCACCTGGATCAGCGACGCCCTCATCGCCGCCTTGCTTTAGTACGCCGATCTGGGTTATCCGGTTGCGGTCCTCGAGCGGGGTTGGTACGCCGGTGTGGTGGTCGACCGCATATTCACCGATCCCGATCTCGCCGCGTTGTACGACCTCTTCTGTCCATGGGAGGCAAGAGGTGACTTCAGCTTCTTCCTGCCACTGGTGATGTCGGCGAAGACGGTGCTCGATGTCGGCTGCGGGACGGGTGCGCTGTTGCACGGGGCCCGCGAGGCCGGCCATAGAGGGCGGCTGTGCGGGCTCGACCCAGCCGACGGGATGCTCGACCAGGCACGTAAGGGTTCGGACATCGAGTGGTTCCTCGGTGACCTCGCCTCCGTCGATTGGGTTGGAGAGTTCGACCTCGTCATCATGACCGGTCACGCATTCCAGGTGTTTGTCGACGATGACCAGTTGCGATCCTCGCTCACGGCCATCCGTTCGGCCCTCACCGAAGACGGCCGCTTCGCATTCGAGACCCGCAACCCGCTCGCTCGAGCCTGGGAGGAGTGGACTCCGGACAACGCGGTGGATGTTGTCGCCGCCGGCGGCACCGTGGTTCGCATGTCGCACCAGGTAGAGACGCCGGTTGACGGGAGCTTGGTCTCCTTCACCGCCACGTTTACCAGTCCAAACTGGAGCGGGCCGCTGGTCAGTCGAAGCACGCTCAGGTTCCTCGACGCCGATTCGCTGTCCTCGTTCCTGTCCTATGCCGGCCTGGCCATCGAGGAGCAGTTCGGTGACTGGGACCGGCGGCCGCTGACCGACATCAGCCCGGAGATCATCACCATCGCCAGTCGAGGGCCTTCTGGCCACGGGGAGCCTTGCCTCTCCCCCGGGGGAGAGGCCTAGCCTTCCTGACATGACGGACGACCTGCTCGCCATCGGTCGGATGTCGCGCCTCACGGGTTTGACCGTGAAGGCCTTGCGTACTACGACCGCGTCGGACTCCTCAAACCGGTGACTGTCGATGAGATGACCGGGTTTCGCTTCTACTCACGGAGCCAGGTTTGCGCCGCGACCCTGATCTCCCGGCTGCGCTCAATCGACGTTCCGCTGGACGACATCCGCCGGTGCCTGAAGAGTCAGGACGACCCGGCCGCAGTAGAGCAGGTTGCTCGCCAACCGCCGCCGACTCGAAAGTCGAGTGGCCCGCATCACCGGCGATCTGCATGAACTCAACCACTTCTTCAGCAACGGGACGGAGACCACGATGACGAGCATTCCACCGACCGCCGAGGCACTGGATCACGACGAAGAGCGCCGACTCGCCATCCGGCTCTTCAACGGGGTCTGGGAGCTCCTGGAGACGGAAAACCGTTCCCAGGAGGACGACGATCGCCTTCTCCACATGGCGCATGCCTCGCGCTACCACTGGGGCCAGGTCGGTTCCCCTGAGCATTTTGCTCGCGGCGAGTGGATCTGCTCCCGCGTCTATGCGGTCCTGCGCCGCCACGAACCCTGCTTGCATCACGCCCAGCGGGTGCTTGACCTCTGCGTGGCCCACGGCATCGCCGACTTTGACCTGGCCTTCGCCTATGAGGCCCTCGCCCGTGCCTCTGCCATCGCGGGCGACGCCGAAGGGGCACGTGCCCTGACCGAGCAGGCGCTTGCCGCCGCGGAGAAGATCGCCGATGACAAGGATCGCGACATTGTCCTGGCCGACCTTGAAACCATTCCGGGCCAGCTCCACTTCTGGTGAACACGGCGAGTAGACGCGCCGGTCCCCCGCTCACCGCGGGCCGTCAGGAGTGATCCATACTGATCGGCGTGGAATCGAGTCGTAACCACATGCGGCGATTAGCGGGCGCGAGCTTTCGCACCAAGCTCGTAGGCATCTCCCTGGTGGGGATCGCGGCTCGCATGTTGCTCGTGATGACGATGACGAGATACCGGGCACCCGACTTTGACGCGGCCTACTACGACCTGACGGCCAGGGCGATCGCTCATGGCCACTGGTTCGTCTTTCCGTTCGGAACCCGTCACGCGCCGAGTGCTCTCTTCCCTCCCGCGTACTCAGTGTTCCTCGCCTCGTTCGGCCCGCTGGGTGCCCAGTCCAGGACATGGCATCTCTTGATCGGCTGCGGCCTTGGGGGGGTCAGCATCGCCTTGTGCGGTTGTCTGGCCCGGCGTTTCCTCAGCGGCGGCGCCAGCCTCCTCGTCGCCGTCCTAGCAGCCGTCTACCCACCGCTGATCGGCTCAGACGCGTCCGGAATGTCCGAGGCGTTGTTCCTACCGCTCATTCTGGCCACATTGCTTCTGGCGATGGAGTGCACCTCTCGCAAAGTGTGGCCTTGGGCTCTCGTGGGTGTCACCATCGGGTTGGGAGCGCTCACTCGCGGAGAGGCGCTCCTTTATCTCCCGCTACTGGTGGTGCCGCTCGCGCTCTTCTCCGACGGCGGAGTTCGTCGGAAGGTCGCACAGGTAGGACTGACCACGATGGTCGTCATTGTTGTACTCGCACCGTGGGCGATACGAAACCAAGCGGTCTTCGGGAGTCCAGTCCTTATTGCGAACGATTCGTCAACGGTGATCGCCGGTGCCAACTGCTACTCGGCGTATCACGGTCAGTACCTGGGCGCTTGGGACCACGCTTGCCTCAACGACAGGCGCCCAGGTGTCCAACAGATGAACGAGACACAACTGAACAACAAGCTGCGATGGGAAGGCATTAGGTATGCCATCGACCATGTCGGTCGCGTACCACTGGTCGCCCTCGTCCGATTGTTGCGGACCTACGGGCTGTACGCCCCTACGCAACAGTGGCGAATCGAGGTGCTGCAGGGCCGCGTCTACGAGGCCGAGCACGTCGGCTGGATCATCTATCTCGCGTTGCTGCCGGTCGCCGTCGTCGGGGCGTCGGAGCTCATCCGTCGACGAGATGCCTTACGCCCACGACGACTGATCGTACTTCTCTCCCCCCTCGTCGCCGTCACCCTCGTCACGGCCCTCACGTACGGAAACCCCCGGTTCCGCATCGAGGCCGAGCCGACTCTCCTCGTGCTCGCCGTTATCGGCGGGACCGTCATCGCCCGCAGGCGACAGGGCAGGCCGACCCGAGCCGCAGAGGCATCGCCGCCGTCGGTGGTGCCGAACCGTGCGAACTCCGAGCTGGTAGCGCATCAGGGCGCCCCGACTGGCTTCGAATCCGTGTCGCCACCTTGATGGCGCAGGCTGCGGCCGGCATGCACGCGTAAACTCCCACGGGACCGGTCGAGGGAGGCATCAACTGCTCGGTGCGCGGTTTCTACGTGCGCAGTCGAGGCGACGCGCGTGGTCTGGCGCCATCCGTCGCTCTGCGGTTGCCATGCCTGAATCTGTCGCGCGGCGTCGATCTCGCTCAACTCGTCGCCGTTTCGGCGTTCCTGTACCGACACGGCGGAGCGAGCACCGTCGCCGGATACGGCGTGGTGCGCACGGTAGCGCCGGCCATCGGCGTATCCGTTGTGGTTCGGGCTACTGGACGCCTCGGACTAGGTCGGCTGCTCCGCGTACTCGCCTTCCTTGCCGCAGCGCTGACGGTGGGCATGGTCGTCGTGATGCGCGCCCACGGTCCGGTGGCCGTCGTGCTGGGTTTGGCGGCGTTCATAGGCGTGGCCCTCGGCACCTATCGCCCCGTGGCCGCCACGCTGGTGCCGTCTCTGACCGGCACGCCAGAAGAGTTGGTCGCCTGCAACGCCGCCAGCGGCTTCATGGAGGGTGCGACCACCCTATTGGGACCCGTGCTCGCCGGCCTGCTGGTCGCCTGGGCCAGTCCGGTTGGGGCACTCGGAGCGACAGCCCTACTCCTCGGCGTGGGGGCGTTCGTTGCTGGGCGACTCCCGACGCCGCCGACCATGCCGCCCGCTCGTTACTGGAGAAACCCGCGAACGGATTCAAGACGATCTTCCGCACGCCCGGGTTGACTGTGTTGGCCGTCCTCGCGGCCTGCCAGACGTTCGTCCGAGGGGCGCTCAATGTGATCGTCGTCGTCTTCGCGGTGAAGACATAGGGCGGGGAGCGGTTCCGTCGGTCTGCTCCTCGGCGCCATCGGTGTCGGCGGCATGCTGGGCTTACCAATAGCCCTCGGAGTCGCCGGGAGGGATCGCCTTTATGGATCGTTCGGACTTGGGCTCGTTCTTTTGGGGGCTGCCGATCGCCGTGGCCGCTGCCACTCCACCTCCTGCTCGTCCTTGCCAGCTTTTGCGTGATCGGCTTGGGCAACGACCTCGTCGACATCGGGTGGCTCACGGCTCTCCCCGGGCGGTTCCTGACCATATGCCGGCCAAGGTGTTGGGCGCGTTTGAAGGACTGCTGCCGGTGGGCATGGCCCTCGGCGCAATCGTCGCCGGTCTCCTCCTCAATCGCTTCGACGTTCGCGTCGCCCTGGTCGTTGTCGGGTCATTCCTCCCCCTTGCCGTCCTCGTCGTCGCACCCCGTCTTCGCCGCCTCGACGCCAAGCTGCAGGGCCGCGACGTCGAGGTCGACCTGCTCCGCCGGCAGCCATTGTTCGCACAACTGCCCATACCACTGCTCGACAATCTGGCCGCCCGTCTCGTGCCGGCCGACTATGCCGCCGGCACGGTGATCATGTCCGAAGGGGAGCAAGGGGACTGCTACATCTTGATCGCTCAGGGAAGCATGGAAATCCGACGCCGCGGCGAAGCGGTGGCCGTGCTTTCCAGTGGCGACGCCTTTGGCGAGATCGCCCTCGTGCGGAACACGCCCCGCAATGCCACCGCCCTCGCGACTGCCAAGGTGTCGGCGCGGAATTGGGACGCGAGGGATTCCTGGCCGCATTGGGTTGCGACCCGATCATCCGTATGGCGGCCGAGGCGGTGGCCGACACCCGATCGTGAGCCGCTTCCTCCGTCGTAAACAACTGCCGGATCGCCCCACTCCCGCGTTTGCTGCGTCCAGACGGCTGCGATGTCGCAGAAACAGATGCGAATCACTGGCCATCGCGGGCGCACGAAACGGTGAACGGGGGAAGTGACGTCGAGGCCGGGCTGCCCAGCCGGGCGAGGAAAGAAGCACGAGTTTCCCGACGGTTCTCGCAGCCCCAACGGGATTCGAACCCGTGTCGCCACCTTGAGAGGGCGTCCCGGCCCGTCCCTACGGTGCTATCGCGTGACAAACAGGCTGGTCAGAAGGGGTGCCCGTCCACCAGGTACTGCCCCGTAGTAGCGATTTACAGCCCGTTGGCTGTAAATCTGGCTGTACGACGCTGCCGTCTATGGCAGCCGGGCGGGTTTCGCTGGTGAGTTCTCCAAACGGACTTTCCGCTCGTCGGCGCCGTGTGTGTTCGCGCTGTTGGACCCATCAATGACGCTCGCGTCGCCACCCCGCCTCCACCCGCCCGCCGGGGCGCAATGAGCAGCTGGATGCAGCCGGTCGGTGACGACCCGGCGTCCTAACCTGGCGCGATGGACCAAGAGGTCCAGTGGTACCTGGCCGAAACGCTCGCCTCGGCCCGAGCGACCGCCGGCCTACCCGACAGCGACGAGCACAGGCCCGAAACGCTGGCCTACTTCGGTGGCGCGATCGAGGCTTTCAAGTATCTCAAGGCGCTGACCAACGATGAGGCTCAGGACTGGTTCAACCGGATGCTGGCGCCGTCGGGATCACGCCGCCCGACCCCGCGCCCCCTGGGGTCGCCCAGGCCATCTTCGTCGGAAAGCGCGGCACCGAGTCGGGATCCGCGCCGCCAGCCCCCGTCTCACGGTTCGTGCGACAGGTGCTGGAACCAGACCGCGAGTTTCGACTATTTCGGCGGGCAACTCCGGGTTCTGGGTGTGGAGTTCTCCGGACACGGCGACGGTTGTGAGATGGCGCGTCGCACCGGAGCCGGATATCAGCGCCGCGTTCCCGCAGGAGATGGCGCAGGCTCGTCGGGACGTCGAGGGCGCCGACGAGTGGGCGGCCGAGCACCTCACGCTGAAGGCGGCCGGCGAACTCCGGGTCAGGCGGCTGTATCGCTCCGAGCTCGCAGACGACGTGGGCACTGAATACTTCACGCGAGGAGCCAGTCACAGCGGCTCCGCGAACGGGATATCCGGCGAAGCCATGTTCAATCCCACAACTCTCCCGACCGCGACCATGCTCACCTTCACGTGGCAGGACGTTGCGGTGGAGATCGCGGTGTAGAGGTGAGCACTGCACGTCGGGGCCGTCGACATCGGTGTGAGCAGGCAACGCCCGCTTCTCGTCCGGTCCCCACCGTTGCTGCCCAATCCGTTGCGGTCGGGCCACCGCGTATCGATAGTCGGAGCGATCCCGGGCGGTTTGTCGAGGCGAGTCTGGAGGAAGGCGCGAACTGCAACCGGCATTACCGAGCGGTAGGTCAGTCAGTATCATCGTGC
>JRHI01000096.1_pt1 | contig 89846 bp, 66 predicted proteins | sample 215371 | NCBI WGS metagenome assembly JRHI01 (sample SAMN02929681, study PRJNA255918) | sediment metagenome | biome: cave system; feature: Ice Cave; material: Sediment; isolation source: sediment from deep within a dark volcanic ice cave with no known source of... ... | reverse complement strand
GAATTCTCATAGTTGTAGCGAGGATGTCAACAGAGCCAACATTGGTCAGGCCTTCTTGTACGATGCGGAAAAGAGCCGTTTCCACCTCGGGATCGAAACGCGGGAAGCCCTCCGCCAGATCCAGACGCACAGTGATCCCGCTGCGTTGCGAAAATCCTTCCACATACCATCGCAGCGCGGAACCCAGGCCGAAATCATCCAGCACCGGCGGGTGCAACAGGTAAGACATGGTGCGAAGCTCTTTAATGCAGTCGCTCACAATCGCCAACGCCTCCTGCACCAGCTCTTTGCTGCGATCCTCCGTTTCCGACGCGGCAAGCCGCCGGGCCAGCTGCCCCAACGTAAGCGTAACGGCGCTCAAATATTGTCCCGCGCTGTCGTGCAGCTCGCGAGCGACGCTGCGCCGCTCTTCGTCCTGCAAACGCACCACGTTCTGGCTCAGTTGCCGCAGTGCGGTTTCCGCGCTAAGACGATCTGAAATCTCTCGCCGCAGATCTGAATTTACCCGGGTAAGTTCCAGCGTCCGCTGCAGCACCCGCCGCTCCAGCTCCCCGCGGGCCTCCTGCAGCACGCGTTCATTCTGTTCGCGCTGCTGCAGCAGGTCGCGAACTTCGTATTGCCGTTTGCGCGCGCGTAGTGCCGATCGCACCGTGCTGATCAACGTAGGCACGCGAATCGGGCGCTCCAGCATGCTCACGTTCGCGTGCGAACCGAAAAGGTGCATCAGTCCGGCGCTCACTCGCGAACTTTCTTCCCCAGCGTGAGTCAACAAAATCACGGTGATGTCCGACCACGGTTTCTGATTCTTTAGGAAGGCAAACAGTTTCTCAACCCCGCGCGGCAATAATGCCTCTTCCGCGATAATTACCGCTTGTGTGCTGTCGTTCAGGGCCTCTGCTAAATGTTCGACACTGTCGTGGCAGATGCCTTGCACGCCGTCTTTGACGAGATAACGCGAAATCAGCGGGCCATCCCGGCCCGTCGGTGCGCAAACGAGGACGTTGCCGTCGGCCATAAAGTTTACGGAGATTCCTGTAAATCCATGCCGGTTGGAGAAATGGAAGCAGCACCAAGCGCTGAGCCCGGCCGATTTGATCCGAGCTCCATCAACTCGGCGGCCGTGCCGATATATTTCGGTATGCCCGTCAGAATTCCCTCAAATTGTTTCAGTGGCAGGCCGATTTCGATTCCATTGTCGGTAATTTCAAACTCGCGAATGCTGGCTTCGTGCGGCGACAGCCGATTCTTGATTATCGAAATCGCCTTGCGCACGCGGCCTGCTGCTTCGAAATAGCGCAAGTAAATAACCAGATCCGCCAGGTAGGTAAGCTCAAACGAGGTAGTTTCCGAAACGTTCAGCATTCCATGCTGCGCGGTAGTCATCACCGTCAGAACTGATTGTGCGTTCAAATACGAAAGTAGTTCGTGAAGTTGCGCCAATAAAAATCGTTCGCTGATCATGGCCGTCAAGAACCCGTTGAGGCTGTCGATGACCACTACGCGCACACCTTGTTCGTCCACTTGTTTGCGGATGTGGTACACAAATTCGCCCGGCGACTTTTCATTCGGATCCACCTGGTGGATTTGTACTGTTCCCGAAGCGAGGTATGGCGACAAATCCAGGTTCACATTTGCCGCCCGTTGCGTGTAGGTAGACTTGTTCTCGTCAAATAAAAACGCGCTCGCCTTGTGTCCTGCCTTGGCGGCCGCGGAAATAACTTGAATGCCCACCGTGGATTTTCCGGTCCCTGCCGGGCCAACCATTACCACGCCCGTACCCCAACGCATTCCACCGCCCATCAACTTGTCCAGTTCCTCATTATTTGTTTTCAAGATGCCAAATTCAGGCTGCGGAGTATCGTTACAAATCGAATCGCCGGCAACCAGTCTTCTGAATACCTGTAGCCCGCCTGGACGAATAACGAAATCGTGCGAACCTTCCAGCGAAGGACCCGCTCGCAATTTTGAGACTTGCAGCTTTCGCCGCACATACCCGTACTCCGCCTGGGTTTTCTCCAGCAGCACCACGCCATGCGCAATACTTTGCAACAGCAGGTCCGGATCACCCAGGGTGTGATCTTCCAGGAACATAACCGTGCAATCGCAATTTGAGAGGATTCCTTTCAGCGCCAGTATCTGCCTGCGATAGCGCAAAGAATCCCGCGCCACGAGCCGTATTTCGGACAGGGAATCGATGACCACGCGTTTGGGCGAGAGCCGGCGCACTTCGTCGATCACTCGTTGGATCGTTTCGCTCAGCTCCACCTCGGCCGGCTGAAACACCGTGTATTGTTCTTCATCGCGCAGACGGTCGCCGAGGGTGCTGAGCTCTTGCCGATGCACCCCGTCGAGATTCCAACCATGCGAATCCGCAACCGCGGCAATCTCGTGGTCCGATTCCGAAAACGTCACATACAAAACGGTCTCGGAGTTCTTTGCGCCTTCCAGCAAAAATTGCAATGCCAGCGTGGTTTTCCCCGTACCCGGTGCGCCTTCAATCAGGAACATGCGATTGACAGGGAATCCGCCACCGAGAATGTGGTCGAGTTCGGCGATTCCGCTGCTTATTCGCCTGTTGCCTGGCGTCGGCTTGGTCCCGGTGGAGAAAGGCATTTGTGAGGGCTTTCCCCTTTCCCTAGCTCATTCCGCTAGCCACGGATTTTGTGCGAAAGCCGTCGCAGTCGAAAAACTTTTCGCCTTGCAGAACTTTTTCTATCGCTTCCGTTAAAAGCTCTTCCCCGCTGGACTTGCACACGTAACCATGCGCGCCGGTTTTGACCACATCTTTCGTAAACTGTACGGAGTTGTGCATCGTGAACAACAGAATTCGTACATCCGGTAATTTTTGAGAAATTCGATGCGCCACTTCCAGGCCGTTGAGGCCGGGCATCGACACGTCCAGCACGACGAGGTCGGGCCGGAGCATTTCCGTCCGCTCGAGCGCTTCCAGGCCGGTGTCGCTTCGCCGCAAATCTCCCAACCGGCATGCGGCTCGATCACCGTGCGCAGGCCTTTGCGCATCATGGCGTGATCGTCGGCGATTAAAATACGAGCCACTTTCCCTCCGTCCAGGGCTGGCTCCTCGTTCAGGGCACGCCAATCATCTCCATATAACCTCACGCAATAAATACGCTTGTCCCTGTATTTATACCTAGAACCAGGAAGCGCCTTGCGGCTGGGATGTTGTGGGATTTCGTTTAGGAATGTTGCTCGAATTACCGAGGACGGGTGGGTAAATTCTATCACGCATGTTAATTCACCCTGCTTGTTCCGCGGTTCTTTCGCGCGTTTTTGCCTTGCTGGCCTCGGGCGTCCTATCCCGTCGCAGTTCCACCACCAGGTAAGCAACTACCGCAAGATTTATAAGCAACAGCAAAACTTTAATCCAGGTCGCGTGGTGAAACAGTTCATAAATTTCCAGCGGTATAAATGAAGAGGTAGCGATGATCGTGAAGTACTCTGCCCATCGTTGACGTAGCGCGAGCCCGACTCCTTCCGTAAGCAGCAACGCCGAATAGAAAAACGTCCCGATGCTCAGCTCTTTTAATTTGTGCGGATTCAGGTTCGTAAATCGTTCGAGAAGCGCGTGAATATAGTGGTTGCTCGGATCCACGCGAAAAACGTCTACCCAGTGGTCCGCTACCGCAGCCATATCCTTGTGCATTAAGGTATGCGCGCCTATGCCAACTGCCAGCAGCGCCAGCCCTTTTATAAGTTTGAACGCCGCGATAACCAGTAAACCGCGGGAATTGTGCGCACCTTTGGACATGTTCTCAGTTGCACGCCGGTAATTTCCTCAGGCGCCGCTTATTCCTTTTTCCTGGACCTGTTCTCGGCCCTGTTTTCTGTGCTCGACTCGGTCAATTCCGCCCAGCGCGCATACAGCCGGTCTACGCCGTGCTGCGCTTCTTCCATTTGTGCGCAGGCTTCCAGCAGTCGCTGCCCGTCGCTTGCCACCTGCGGATCGGCCAGCGCGTCGCGCTTTTCGGAAAGGGTCGCCTCCGCCTTCGCGATGGTTTCTTCGATATTCGCAAGTTCTCGCTGTTCGTGGTAAGAAAGTTTTCGCTTCGTTGCGATCACCGCCGCAATTTCCACGCTGGCCTGTGCCGTTGCCGCAGTGTTTACCCGCGCAACACCATTTGTCGGTGCCACGGCACGAGACGACTTCGCTGGCGCACCGTTACTCTTGGCATTCCCATTTCCGCTCGCGCCGGCGGCCTTGCTCCGCGCAGCCGTCTGCCGTCGCTGCCAGGCATCCCATTGCGAATAATCCGCAAAGCGCTCCGCTCCCCCTGCACCATCCAGGCCCAGCACCACCGTGGACACGCGGTCCAGCATGTATCGGTCGTGCGTAACCAGAACCAGCGCGCCGGCAAATTCCAGCAGGCTTTCCTCCAGTATTTCCAGCGTAGGAATATCCAGGTCGTTGGTCGGCTCATCGAGCAGCAGCACGTCCGCGGCCTGTAGCATCAGTTGCGCAATCAGCACACGAGCACGTTCGCCGCCAGACAATTTTCCTACTCGTTGATTCAAATCTTCGGCGGCAAACAGAAACCTCGAGGCCCATGCCGCCACGTGAATCACCTGACCCTGATAAATCACTGCGTCGCTATCGGGGGCTAGCGCCCTTCGCAGCGACAGGTCCGGATCGAGCTCCCGGCTCTGATCGAAATACACGATGCGCAGCGGCTCCGCGCGCTGGATCTTTCCTGCGGTCGGCTTCATCTCGCCGCGCAATAAGCGCAGCAGCGTAGTTTTCCCGCTGCCGTTTGGTCCCACCAATCCCACACGCATTCCCGCAGTAACCGAAAAATGCAAATCCTTGAATAGCGCCCGTCCGCCGAGCTCGCAGGTTATGTTGTCGAGCGTAATCAGCTGCTTGGTTTGCCGGTTGGTCGCCGAAAAATCGATCTTGGCCGTGACGCTTCGCGTTCGCGCATTCAAATCCGCCAGGTCGCCAATCAATTCATGCGCTTTGTCGATGCGCGATTTCGATTTGGTGGTCCGCGCCTTTGGTCCCCGCCTCAACCATTCAATCTCCGTGTGCACAAGGTTCGCCAGGGACGCCTCCTCCTTGCGTTGCGCATGCAGGTACAGTTCCTTCGCTTCCAGGAATGTGCTGTAATTTCCTTCCACGCGCAACAATCCATCGGCATAAAGCCGATTCAGCTCCACCACTTCCGTCGCCACGTTCTCCAGGAAGTACCGGTCGTGGCTCACCACCACGCAGGCGAACGGCGGATTTCGCAGCAATCCTTCCAGCCAGGCAATTCCCGCCAGATCAAGATGATTCGTCGGTTCGTCGAGCAGCAGCACATCGGGCTTCTGCACTAGCGCTTCGGCGATGGCCAGACGCTTGCGCCATCCGCCCGAAAGCGTTGACGCCAATACGCCGCGATCGGTGAAGCCCACGCGCCCCAGCGTTTCCGCAATGCGCCCCGCACGCTCCGAGTGCGGCACTTTGCCCTGTTCCAAGGCTTTCTCAATCACCGCGAGCACCGTATCTCCGGCGGCAAACTCCGAGATCTGCGTCACGCAACTTAGCCGCGTGCCTTTTCGCGCTGCCACGTCACCGGTATCCGGCTTTACGCGTCCGGCAATAATCTCCAGCAGCGTGGATTTGCCCGAGCCGTTTGGCCCGATCAACCCTATGCAGTCTTCGCCTGAAACCGTGAACGAAATGTCCCGGAACAGCGGCGTCGCGCCGTATTTCTTGGATAAACCCTGAGCACTGATGATCGGAGGCAATTTTTAGCAGTCTTCTCCCGTTCTTAGTTTAACCTTCTACACGACCAGCGCGGCACGCGATCGCCGAATCCGCGCATTTTTATAAATGACCCACCACTACGAGGCGGTAATCCTCGGCGCCGGTGCCGCCGGCCTCATGTGCGCTATCGAGGCCGGCAAGCGTGGTCGCCGCGTTGCTGTATTGGAGCGCGCCGCTCGTATTGGCAAGAAAATTCTCATCTCCGGCGGCGGACGCTGCAATTTCACCAACCTGCATTGCCGCCCGGAAAACTTTATTTCCGCCAATACCCACTTCGCAAAGTCCGCGTTGGCGCGCTATACCCCGGCCGATTTCATCGCGCTGATCGAAAAACACTCGATTCCTTACCACGAGAAGACGCTCGGCCAGCTTTTCTGCGATCGCTCCGCGCGCGACGTTACGGACATGCTGGAGTCCGAATGCCAAGCCGCCAATGTCGACATTTTTCTGGACACCGCCATCCAGGAAGTCCGGCACGCGAACGAATTCGTCGTGCGCACGGCCGATGATGAATTCACCGCGCCGGCTTTGGTCGTCGCCACCGGCGGGCTCACCATCCCCAAAATGGGCGCTACCGATTTTGGCTATCAACTCGCGCGCCAGTTCGGACTGAAGATTCGCGAGACGCGGCCAGCGTTAACGCCATTTCTGCTTAATGCCGATGACTGCTCCGCGTATTGCGACTTGGCCGGCGTTTCCGCGGAGGTCGTTGCCGCAGCCAACGGCCAGGCCTTCCGCGAAGCCATGCTCATCACGCACCTCGGCTTAAGCGGTCCAGCGATCCTGCAAATATCTTCCTACTGGGGGAAAGGTGATCCGCTGCGCATCGACCTGGCGCCGGGACGTGACCTCACCGCACCCATTCGCGATGCCCAGGTGAGAAATGCCAATATCGCGCGCGCCGCATTTCAAACCGTGTTGCCAAAACGCTTCGCCAATCGTTGGCTCGACGCCCGCATGCCAGCCACATTCAGCAACGAAGCGTTGGCACAACTCGAACGCGAAGCGCATGACTGGATCGTCACGCCCGCAGGCACGGAAGGCTTCGACAAGGCCGAAGTCACCCTCGGTGGCATCGATACCGACGAACTTTCCAGCAAAACGATGGAAGCTCGCAATGTGCGCGGATTATTTTTTATCGGCGAAGTAGTCGACGTGACCGGTCATCTTGGCGGATTTAATTTCCAGTGGGCCTGGGCCTCCGCCGCCGCCGCCGGCCGTGCTCTCTAATCTTCTTCAATTTCGATAGTCCGCCGCCGTCACGGCAAACTAAACGCGACCACATAATCCCCCTGCTTGGTATTCAGTTTCCCGTGACCACCCGCAGCGATCACCACGTACTGTTTTCCATTCACGCTATACGTCATCGGTGTAGCCTGCGCGCTTGCCGGCAACTCAAACTTCCAAATCTCTTTTCCGGAGTCCGCATCAAACGCGCGAATAAACGTATCCATGGTCGCTGCGGAAAATACTAATCCCCCCGCCGTCGCGATGGGACCGCCAAGCGTAACGGTTCCGGTATTCATCCCCGGCACGAAAGTTCCCAGAGGCACATCCCACGCTTTTTTCCCCGTAAACAAATTTACTGCCGCCACCGTTCCCCAGGGCGGGGCATTACAAAGTCCCAGCGTTTCACTCGGCGACACCAGCGGCGTCCGGAACATTCCGTAAGGAGCCCCCGCCTGTCTGCCGTACTCGCCATGCAACCGGTCGTTGCTCGTCAGCGTGGCCCGGTAGGAATCGTATTTGTCGCGCGGGATCAGCCGCACGAAAATCGCCAGCCGGTTCGTGTCCATCACCAGCAAATGTCGCTGTTGATCATAGGCCGCGCCGCCCCAATTTACGCCTCCCACACTCCCCGGAAACACGATCGTCCCCTTCACGCTTGGCGGAGTAAAAATTCCCTCTGAGCGCGCCGCTTTGATTTTTTCCGCGCAAGCCTGTTTCTCTTCCGGCGTTCGGCCCCACGCGTCTTCAGGGCTCAGTTTTTCCGGCACCATCGAAATCATGGACGCCGGCTGCGTCGGCGAAGCATCCTCACCGGGAATGTCGCTCTTCGGCACGGGACGTTCTTCTACCGGCAGCAGCGGCGCGCCGGTCAGTCGATTCAACACGAACACGCGCCCCATTTTTGTGGTGATCGCGATCGCGGGAGTGCCGTCGCGCCACTCGAACAGCGTTGGCTGCGACGCCACGTCGTAGTCCCACAAATCGTGGTGCACCACCTGGAAGCCCCACACGAATTCTCCGGTCGATGCGCGCAGCGCGACCACGGAATTGGCCCACTTGTTGTCACCGCGCCGTACGCCGCCAAAATAATCCGGGCTGGCGCTCCCCGTAGGAATAAAAACCAGATCGCGCGCGGCATCCACGGAAAGTGTCGACCACGCATTTCCTGCACCGGTACGTGGAGTTGTTTTCATCGCCCATGGAATCGGGTCCCACGACCACCGCAGCTTGCCGCTCCGCGCATCGAACGCGCGCACAATCCCACGTTCCAATTCCACGGCGCGGTTGTCGCCCACCGAAGAACCGGTAATCACCAATCCACCGGCAATCGCCGGGGCCGAGGTCACCTGGTATTGCCCAGCGTCCCGCAAGTTTACATCTTTGGTTAAATCGATTTCTCCGTTCGTCCCGAAATCGCCGCACGGTTTTCCCGTCGCGGCGTCCAGCGCGATCAGGCGCGCATCCAGCGTTCCCGTAAAGATGCGTGTCCCGCAGGCCTGCCCGGCTTTGGCGGCTGGATCTTTCCAGGCCGAAACTCCGCGCGAAGTGATCTCTGAATATTTATCCGTACCATCAAGCTTCGGATCGAATTCCCAAATCTTGTTTCCAGTCGCCGGGTCCAGCGCGATCACATGGTTATAAGGCGTGCTCAAATACAATTTCCCATCCACCAGGATTGGAGTCGTCTCGAACGCTGCGTTGTGTTTCAGATCGGGGAACTGTTCCAGCGCTCCGGTTCGATAGATCCACGCGACTTTTAATTGCGCCACATTTTCGCGGTTCACCTGTGTCAGCGTTGAATAGCGACTCCCACCTGCGTCGTTTCCGTAATTTGGCCAACCCACATCGCCGCTCGAAGGTTTCGCGTCATCCGCCTTCGTCGTCACCGTGACTTGCGGCGCCTCCTGAGAGCGAACTTCGCGCGATATCAAGACTGTCGTTAGGAAAATCAGTGCGAAGGGAACCAAAGCGCGCAGAGATGCATAGTTGTAATAATTTTTCATGTAGTAAGTAATATCGCAACGCACGGAAGAAACGCAACAATACTCAACGAATGGAAGTTATCCGGCAGAAAGGAATCGTGGGAATGAACTAGCCAGACCGGGCGTCGAGTACCCGATAGGTACGGTAGAGAGTGGGCGGCGCACTCGCACCCAGGGATTTAACGTTTAATACGGCTCAACGGTAAGCTGCCGATAAACGTTACCGCAACCAGAGTAGCGATAGCAGCCAATAGCGCAACCACAATCATGGGCTTGGGCCTCGCGGTGATAATTGCAAGAGCCGAGCCATCATAAATCGTTGCGCATCAATACCCGATGAACGCGGAGTGATAATTATTGCGGATTTATGCCAATTCTTTGCCGCCAGGATGGCGTGAGAATCAGGCGTTCCGGCCGCGCGAGCCGAAACCACTAAGGAGTGAAACAACCATAAGTGTCAAGATGGAAGCGGTGATGGCCAGGACGATCATCGTATTTCCTCATGCGCGCCGTTGCATGCCAGCCACGCAAAGGCATCCTACAATCCGCCCGGCGTACCTTGAATACCACCTTACACTTAGCGGACGCAGAGCGATGCCTGAGGTCCAGTACTGGGACGTTAGCAGGGGGCCTGGATGGGCCAAACGGAGCTTATAGCGCCCTTAGGTCTTGCTCAGCCGGATCGACCCATCCGACGTGTGAATTACCAGTCGCTGCCCCCCGCCATTCATCTTTCCGTGAATCTGCGAGTTGCTGAAGCTGCCTTCCACGGTCACCGGCAGCCCCAGGCTGATTCGCCCATCGCCCGTGCTGGCGTCAATATCGGCCTGTAAATCGCCCGGTACTGTTATATCCACGCTTCCGTCGCCGGTATGCACATTCCACCCGCTATTCATGTGGGAGCCATTATCCGCGCGAGCTTCCACGCTGCCATCCCCGGTCTTGATGTTCAATCCATCAAACCGCCCTGAAAGCTTGATATGCCCGTCGCCGGAGTCCGCGCTCACCTTACCGTCAAGCCCGTGCGCCTCGATGCTGCCGTCGCCGGTGCGCAGCCGGATGTCGCCCTTCAGCGCTTCCACCGTAATGCTCCCATCGCCCGTGTGCAGGTCCACATTGCCCGTCAACGCGTTGGCCTTCACCGACCCGTCGCCCGTCGCGATCGTCACGTTTCCATCAATCGTTGACGCTTCCACCGAGCCATCCCCGGTAGACACGTGCAAATCGGCGCTTCTGGGCACGCGCACCTCGATACGCAAACCTCTCGATTTCCCGCCCCATCCAAATCCCCAATGGCCGCTGATGCGCGCAATCAACTCCACCTTGTCGCCATCCTGCCGGCTATCGATGCGCAAATCCTTGTTCAGCTCGTAGCCGTTGTAGTCCACACGAAACTGTACTTCCTTGCTGTCGCTGCTGGTTACCCGCACGCTGCCGTCGTTGGTCTCCACGTGCACGTTGGCCCGCCCACTCACCGTAAACGTCTTGGTCACTTCCTCAGCCCGCGCTCCCGGCGCAGCCGCAGTAACGGCCAGCGCCACCGCCGCGATCGCTAACTTGGTCATTGCACTTCGATAGGGAAGTAACGTCATGTTGAAGCCTCCGTGAATTCACACCACTCTAGGCGATAAGAACGCTCACCGGTAGGAGATACGCATCCCTCGGATCAAATGTTCCCATCGAATGTCTCAGGGTTCCATCCGCTCAGTTATTGGACAATTGCTCCGGGCATCGCAACGCGTTGACGAAACTCCCTCCCGCCCGTAACATGGCTGCTCGCCACAAACACAAAATATGATCGGCCAGACTATCTCGCATTACCGGATCGTTGAAAAGCTCGGTGGCGGCGGCATGGGCGTCGTTTATAAAGCCGAAGACACCGAACTTGGCCGCTTTGTCGCTCTGAAATTCCTGCCTGACGATGTCGCTCGCGACGCGCAGTCGCTTGAGCGCTTTCGCCGTGAAGCCAGAGCCGCGTCAGCGCTGAATCATCCCAATATCTGCACGATTTATGAAATCGGCAAGTTCGGCGATCAAAGTTTCATCGCCATGGAATACCTCGACGGCATAACCCTGAAGCACCAAATCTCCGGGCGCCCGCTGGACATCGAAAAGCTTTTGCCGCTCGCCATCGAAATAGCCGAGGCGCTTGAAGCCGCGCATGGACAGGGCATCGTCCACCGTGACATCAAGCCCGCCAATATTTTCATCACCAAGCGCGGTCACGCCAAGATTCTCGATTTTGGTTTGGCCAAAATTAATCTACCGCCCAGTTCGTCGAGCAAAATCGCCAGCGAAGTAACCGCCACCATGGACAGCGCGCACTTGACGAGTCCAGGCACTGCGCTCGGCACCATCGCTTATATGTCGCCCGAACAGGTACGCGGCAGGGACCTGGACGCGCGCACCGATCTGTTCTCTTTTGGCGTTGTCCTGTACGAGATGTCCACCGGTGTGCTACCGTTTCGCGGCGATACCTCCGGAGTAATTTTCGACGGCATCCTGAATCGCGCGCCTGCACCGCCCGTGCGGCTGAATCCGGATTTGCCCGCCAAGCTGGAAGAACTCATCAACAAGGCCCTTGAGAAAGATGCGAATCTGCGTTGTCAGAGCGCATCTGAAATGCGCGCGGATCTCGAGCGCCTCAAGCGCGACTCAAGTTCCGGGCGTATCGCCGCGTTAACGCAGGATCACGCGCCTGCCATTACCCCTACCGGTTCGCACTCTGCATCTGTCCCACTTCCGGCGGTTCCCGCAACGCCTTCGTGGGCGCGAAAACTGCTGATCCCGGCTGCGATTTTATTGTTGCTTGCGCTTGCCGCAGCAGGATTTCTTTACCGGCGAGGAATTTTCCACACTGGTCTGGCCGCCGCCGCCTTTCAAAATCCTTCCATTTCCAGCCTTACGTCCAGCGGCGATGTAATCACCGCGCGTATTTCTCCCGACGGCCGCTACCTCGCCTACATTTCCAATCAGCGCGGCCAGTTCAGTTTGTGGGTTCGCCAGATTGCCATCGCCAGTGCCGTACAGATTATTTCTCCCGGCAATGGAGTGCTCTCCGACGCGGTATTTACTCCTGATGGAAATTTTCTCGATTACACCATCAACGGCATTAGCGACGCGACCGGCAAGGTGTATCAGGTCCCGGTTCTCGGTGGCACGCCGCGCCGCCTTCTCGATTCCGCGAACGGTGCCATCAGTTTCTCTCCCGATGGCGCCAGCATCGCCTATAGCATGCTGGATCTCGCTACCAACGACATCGACTTGATGGTAGCCAATGCCGATGGGACCGCGCCCCGAAAGTTGGCAGCTCACAAAGGTTCATTCCTATACGGCATTTTCAACCCTTTACACTGGTCTCCCAGCGGGAAATACATCGCCGCTCACGTCACCGACCTAAACGATACGAATGGAATGCAAAGCAGCTTGGTAAAAATCGATGTGGCCAGCGGCAACCAACAGCCCATGCCTGGAAGGCGCTGGCGCGTCCTTCACGATTTCACCTGGTTACCCGATGAAAGTGGCCTTGTGATTGCCGCGCAGGAAAAGACTGCCGTTCCGGCCCAACTTTGGATCGTTTCCTATCCGAGTGGCGTTACGCGGCGAATTTCCAACGATATCAGCGATTATTTATCGGCCTCGGTATCGGCCGACGGCCGCACCATCGCCGCGGTTCAGCGTAATCTCGTCACCGCTCTATGGTCCTCGCCGTCCGCTTCGCCCGATTCTCTTCGCCAAATTACGTCGGGACGCATGGACGGCGTGAACGATTTTTCCGTCGCTCCCGACGGTCGCGTTATTTACACTGCCAACCATTCGGAGAACTGGGATTTGTTTATTGTCGATCCCGATGGCAGCAATTCCCGCCAGCTCACGTTTGATAATCGCTTCCATCAGGCACCCGCCGTCTGCGACGATAATCGCACCGTGGTTTTCGGCAGCAATTCCTCGAACGGCGACCGTCTATGGAAATTAGACCTGCAGACTGGAGTTTCTGCCGCTCTGACCAGTGGTCCTGCGGACTCCTTCCCAACCTGCGAGAGATCTGGCAATTGGCTGTTTTACACCACGCAAGGTCCCGATGGAGCTAATCACGTGGCCAAGCTACCGCTTTCCGGCGGCCCTGCAGTGCAAGTCTCGGGTCGCATTGCGATCAGCCCTGCGTTCTTGTCGGTGGATGCGCGTCACGTCGCCTTTGCCAGCCCCGCCAAAAATGGCAACGTCGTCCTCGCCGTTGTCTCCGCGGACACCGGCGCTCTTGAGGCGGAATCCACGGTCCCGCCGACGCTCGACCAGTCCACTCACTCTGCGAGCTGGTTGCCCGATAACCGATCCATAGTGATCGGGGACATTCGTACGGGCACTCCGAATCTGTGGTCGGCAACGATCTTGGGCAGCGGGCCGGAGAAGCAGCTGACCCACTTTACGTCCGGGTCAATCTGGGCGTTTCATTATTCTCGCGACGGCAAATCTCTGGTAATGGCCCGCGGTTCCAACCTGAGCGACGTGGTGCTTTTCACCACCGCAAAATAACGCTGCGTCATCGATGATCTCGGGTCTTCACTCACTAACCCTTACATCTTCGCCGCAGTTTTCTTCTCGCCGCCTGCGATGGAAGGCGATTTCTTCGCCGCCCCGGGCTTCGGCCGTAACGCCGTCAAAAATTGCTCCGGGGGAAGCGTATTGATCACATCTGCCTTGGTGAGCCATCCCCGCCGCGCGGTGGCCACACCATACCGTATGAAGGGAAGGTGCAGCGCATTGTGCGCGTCCGTCGAAATCACCACCTTCACGCCACGCTGCTTGCACATCCGCAGATACACGTCCTTCAAATCCAGCCGGTCGGGATAGGAGTTACATTCCATTGCCACGCCATGTTTCGCGCACGCGTCCAAAATCTTTTCCATGTCGTAGTCCAGTTCGTCGCGCCGTAGAATCATTCGCCCGGTGGGGTGCGCGATAATCTGCGTGTACGGATTTTCGATCGCTGCCAGCATCCGCTCCGTCATCGCCGCGCGTTCCAGATTGAAAAACGAATGGATGGAGCAAACCACCACCTCGATCTGCGCTAAAAATTCGTCCGCATAATCCAGCCGGCCATCCTTCAGAATGTCCACTTCCGACCCTGCGAACACCCGGATCCCGATATTTTTTTTATTTACGTCCCGCAACGCCTTCAAATGCGCCACCAGCCGCTTCTCGTCCAATCCATTGGTAATCGTAAGCGACTTGGAATGATCGGTGATCGCAATGTACTCGTGTCCCAGCCGTCGCGCCGCTTCCGCCATCGTTTCGATCGTGTTCCGGCCATCGCTCGCGGTGGAGTGCATCTGCAGATCGCCCTTGATGTCCTTCAGCTCGACGAGTTGCGGTAGGCGATGTTCCGCTGCCGCTTCAATCTCGCCGCAATTTTCCCGCAGTTCCGGCGCGATAAAATCCAGTCTCAGCTTGGCGTAAATTTCCTCTTCCGTGCTTCCCGCAACGCGTTTCCCCGTTTTTACCGTGGCCAGCGCATATTCATTCAGCGTGTAGCCCATATCCAGCGCGCGTCCGCGCAGCTTCACGTTGTGTTCCTTCGATCCTGTGAAGTAAATCAGCGCTGCGCCGTAGCTGTCCTTCTCGATCAGCCGCACATCCACCTGCAGCCCGCTGTCCAGCGTGAAGCTCACTTTGTTTTCGCCCTTGGCCAGCACCTGATCGATGCGCGGATATTTCAAAATGTGTTCGGAGATCACATCAATTTTCTCTTGCGACGTGTGCCCGTCCGCCAGGATCAGTAGAAAATCCAGATCGCCCACCGTTTCCTTGTGCCGTCGCAGCGATCCCGCTGAAGTAATCGACGCAATACCTGTTCCCAGCTTCTGGATGTACGCAATAATCTCTGCTGCCGCCGGTTCTACCTTGTCGCTGCGATATCTGCCCGAAGATTTCTTGTGCACCTCTACGGCTTTCAGAATATTTTGTTCCGTCTTCTCGCCAAACCCCGGCAGATCCCGCAGCTTGCCTTCTTTGGCCAGTCGTTCCACGTCCGCGACCGTCGCGGCCTGAAACGTCGACCACAGGAACGCCACTTTTTTCGGTCCGATAGACTGCAGTTGTGCCACTTCCAGCAGAGTGGGAGGGAATTTCTTCAGCAGCTTCGCGCGCAGCGAGTAATCGCCGGTCTTCAATATCTCCAGAATATGTTCGGCCATGCGGTCGCCAATTCCCGGCAATTCCGTAAGCTTCTCCGGCTCCTGCGCGATCTGCTCGATCGATTCATGCATCCCGGCGATCAGCTCGCCGGTCTTCTCATAGCTGCGGTACCGCCCAATTATCGCGCCGTCAATCTGCAGCAGTTCTGCCGTCTCCCGCAAAATCCGCGCTACAGTCTTATTGTCCATGGCCACATTCTAGATCCATTTCGAGCCCGGTTCCACGTGGCCAGAATGGTAGATCCAATCGGCAGGACGCAAGTCGACGGCCGTTGCTCATTAAGCAAAGAAAGCTACGGGGAATGAAGGAATGAGTGAAGATAATCTAAAAAGCGACACCCGTTTTCATCGTTAGCACGCACACAACTCGACGGCCACGATTGATCGACATCGCCCGATGCAATAGGTTCCGGTCAGTGCTTCTAGATTATCTACACGCCTGACTTCGACACATTGGCCGCTTGCGGTCCCTTAGGCCCCTGAACAATTTCGAACTCTACCGGGTCCCCCTCCTGCAATGTCCTATAACCGTCCCCGGTAATCGCCGAGTAGTGCACGAAAACATCTGGCCCATCATCTCTGCCTATAAATCCGTATCCCTTGGAATTGTTGAACCATTTCACCGTTCCGTGCACCAGAAACCTCCGAGATTCATATGTTTCTATTTGTGTCGCGGACCAGAAAACATCAGCGATCACTTAAAATAAATTGCGCGGAGTCTATCAGAACGGACCTTTGAGTCAAGAGGGGAAGTACGGCGGAGCGCGCGGAGGTAACCCGAATCGCCCAATGAACTGGCGCTGGATGCGCCAGTCAGCAATAAAAACTATTTATACAAGGAATCTAAAATAGTAAAGAACACCGGAAATGGTCTTGCCGTCCCGTATGTTTCTACGTTGAATCATTTGTTCCAATTCCTTGCGGCCAAAGGCCCGGCCTGTGATTCGCTCGTCCTCTTCCGGATTTGCTTTGCCCGCGGTAAGCCCTTCCGCCAGCAAAATGTACATTTTCTCTTCCAGAAAGCCCGGCGTCGGAAAGAAATCCAGAAAAATCCGGAAGCGTTTCGCGCGATACCCGGTCTCTTCGATTAGCTCCCGCGCCGCCGCTTTGCGCGGACTTTCGCCTTCATCGATGCGCCCCGCCACAAGTTCCCACAGAAATTGCCGCGCCGCGTGCCGGTATTGCCGGATCAGCAGTACCCGGCCGTCTGGCAGCACCGGCAGCACCACCACCGACCCCGGATGCGTCACCATTTCCCGCGTGGTGCGCACCCCGCCTGGCTCCAGCACCTCGTCGCGCCGGATTCCAAATGCAGGGCCTTTGTAAATTACTTTGCTGCGGACGATTCTCGCTTTATCTGCGCTCTTGGCCATCAACTCTCCGTCTCATCGTTCCCATCATAACCGACCATCGCGCCTGCACTAAACGTCCAAGCCGAATTGCGCCTCGGTCCTCCGTGCGCCTATACTTGGCGCGGCCTGTGCCGCGCCCATCGGCGCACAAACGGCTCACTTTCGCACCGTATGACTATCAACACCATCATTGTCGACGACGAGAAGCCCGCGCGCGACGAACTTGCCTTTCTGCTGAAGGCGTTCCCGGAAATCAACCTGATAGGTCAGGGCAAAAACGGCGTTGAAGCCGTGGCCTTGATCAAAGAGCATCTCCCGGACCTCGTCTTTCTGGACGTAAAAATGCCAGGCCTCGATGGCTTCGGCGTGCTCAAAAAATTGGTCGAGCGCAAGATGAAGCTGCCGCACGTAGTCTTCGCCACGGCTTTCGATCAATACGCGGTGCAGGCTTTCGATGTCAGCGCCGTCGATTACGTTCTCAAGCCCTTCGACAAAGCCCGCATCGCCAAAGCGATCGCGCGCGCGCGTAAAATTCTGGAAACGCACACCTCCGCCGCCGATCGCCTTGAGCAGCTCGTCACGCAACTGGAGGCCGGACGGCAAAATTCTTCGCCGCCCGCCAAATTGCTCGTCAAGTCGCAGCAACGCCTGCTGCTTGTCGACGCAGAGGATTTTATTTTTGCCGCTATCCAGGACGGCCTCATCTCCGTTACCGCGCGCGACTTCGAGGGCACCTCGAACTACCGCACCCTGGAAGAACTGAACGCCAGCCTGGATTCCGAATCCTTCTGGCGACCCCACCGCTCTTTTTTGGTCAACATTCACCACATCAAGGAAGTGGTGCCGTGGTTCAAGTCCAGCTACATGCTTAAAATGAACGACAAAAAACAATCCGAGATTCCCGTCAGCCGCGCGCAAACCAAGCGCCTCCGCGAATTATTCAAGCTCTAATAGAGAACGACCGGCGCCAAAATAAAACTCCTGCCCGCTGGACGACATTCGCCAGCGAACAGAGTTTTTGGTGCTGCAATTTCCGACGCGCTAGCGGTGGCCGCCCTGCGAACCCTGCTTGCGGTCGAAGCTTCCTGCTCAATCGCTAAGCGCCAAGATTTGCCCTCCTCCCACCGTGTGTTAGCATCCTCTGTACTCGTCGCGCCGCCCATAACCGATGGATTTTTCTCTCAACGATCACCAAAAGCTCATCCGCGACACTGTTCGCCAATTTATGGAGGCGGAGGTCCGTCCCGCGGTGAAGCAGCGTGACCGCGAAGCACGTTTTCCAGCCGATGAAATCAGCAAGCTCGCTCTTCTGGGTTGTTGCGGCATGATGGTCCCGGAAGAATGGGGAGGCCCCGGGCTGGACACCATTTCCTACGTTCTGATGCTCGAGGAAGTCGCCCGCATCGATGCCGCCATGGCCACTTCGCTTAGCGTTACCAATTCCGCCGTCCAGCTTCCGCTATTGCAATTCGGTACTGAAGCGCAAAAGAAAAAATATCTCCGCCCACTGGCCACCGGCGAAATTCTCGGCGCCTTCTGCCTCACCGAAGCGCAAGCTGGTTCTGACGCCGCTGCCATTCAGGCGCAGGCCGTGCGTGCGGGCGACGGCTACAAACTGCAAGGCGCCAAAACCTGGGTCACCAATGGCAGCGTCGCGGGCGTGTTCATCGTCTTCGCGAAAAACGATCCCGCCGCGGCCGGGAAGGGCATCACCGCATTTCTGGTTGAGCCCGATTTCCCCGGCTTCCGCATTGGCCGACACGAAGAAAAAATGGGCCAGCGTTCCTCGCCCTCTGTCGAAATCCTCCTGAACGATTGTTTAGTCCCCGCGGAAAATCGCCTCGGCGAAGAAGGCCAGGGCCTGAAGATCGCCCTCAGCGCGCTCGACGGCGGCCGCATCGGCATTGCCGCGCTTTCTGTTGGCCTGGCACAAGGCGCGCTCGAAGAAACCATCAAGTACGCCAAGCATCGCCGCGCCTTCGGCAAAAATATAGCTGACTTTCAAGCCGTCCAGTGGATGATTGCCGATATGCAGACAGAAATCGAAGCGGCCCGCGCCCTGCTTTACCACGCCGCGTGGCTCAAGGACACCAATCCCACGCGTATCGGCACCGCCGCCTCCCGCGCCAAGCTGTACGCCAGCGAAATGGCCAATCGCGTCGCCGCCAAAGCCGTGCAGGTCCATGGCAGCGTCGGCTATTCGCGCGAGACCGACGTCGAACGCATGTACCGCGATGCGCGCGTGCTCACCATTTATGAAGGCACCAGCGAGATTCAGCGCATCATCATCGCGCGCGAACTTCTGCACCACGCAGGCGCGAAACAATGAATACGCTTACTTTTGTTAATAACTTCGTCGAGCTGCGTGGCTCCGGAGGGTTGAAGGGAATTAGAAAAGTGCAAACCGTGGCGCAAGAAAACCATCACACTGGGCGCCCCAAACTTTCGCACCTGAGTGTCTAACATGCACTTGGGTGCCCCCCCCGCTGTAGTTGCGTGTGGGGGTTTTGGGTAACTAGGACGAACCGAACCGCCGCTCACAAGGATACACAGTGGAAAGCGTTAAAAAAACCAAACGCGTCGTCAGCGGCATGCGTCCCACCGGGCGCCTGCACATCGGCCACTATTTTGGCGCCCTGCAAAACTGGGTGCGCCTGCAGAACGATCCCGCCTACGATTGTTTCTACTTCATCGCCGACTGGCACGCGCTGACCAGCGATTACGCCGATGCCAGCGCCGTCGCGCAGAACACCATCGAAATCACCACGGATTATCTCGCTACAGGACTCGATCCCGAGCAATCCGTAATTTTTCAGCAATCGCAAGTGCGCGAACACGCCGAGCTGCATCTATTGCTATCCATGGTCACGCCTCTCGGCTGGCTCGAACGTGTCCCCACCTACAAAGAAGCCCTCGAAAACATAAAAGACAAGGACCTGCACACCTACGGATTCCTCGGCTACCCGTGTCTACAAACCGCCGACATCGTAATCTACAGCGAAGCCGACACAGAACTCTTCGTTCCCGTCGGCGAAGACCAGGTCTCCCACGTCGAACTCAGCCGCGAAATCGTCCGTCGATTCGGACTTTTCTATGGATTTTCTGTCGCCTCCACATTCTGGGATGACGACGCGATCCCCCGTCGGGTCTCCAGATTATTGGGTTTCCAGCCGTGGGAGCGAGAGCGAAGAACGGAGTTCCTAACTGAAATACGTAGTTTGGCTCTTGAAGGGGGAATCAACAACCTCCATGAGAAATTGGGGGAGGTCGCGAATTATTTTCCATATAATCCGCCGCTGGTCGAACCTCAGGTAATGCTCACCCTAACGCCCCGCATTCCCGGCCTCGATGGCCGCAAAATGTCCAAGAGCTACGGCAACGCCATCACCCTTAGCGAATCCGACGCCGACATCCGCGCCAAAACCAAAGTGATGGTTACCGACCCCGCCCGCAAACGCCGCGCCGATCCCGGCAATCCCGACGTGTGTCCAGTCTACGACTGGCATAAACTGTTTTCGCCGCCGCCTACGCTGGAATGGTCCGCGAACGGTTGCCGCACCGCTGGCATCGGCTGCATCGAGTGCAAAAGCGCCATGGCCGACAATTTAATTAAATGGATTGCGCCAATTCGCCAGCGTCGTATCGAACTGGAAAAAGATCCTGCGAAAGTTTTGCAGGTCCTGGATCGCGGCTCCGATCGCGCACGCGAAGTCGCTCAGAAAACCATGGCACGCGCCCGGGAAGCAGTGTTCGGCTGGGACGCCAAGAGAAAAGAAGTGGCAGCCACTAAGCCGTAGCAACAGGAAGAATGGCTGTCAGATCGACGATGGGCAGCAACAACCGTAGCGAGGTATAACCAACAGCATGGCATCGCCTTACAAAATTAATATCCCGATGTATGAAGGTCCTCTCGACCTGCTCCTTGACCTCATCAAGAAGCATGAAATGAATATTCACGACATTCAGATTTCCACCATCACCTCGCAATATCTCGATTATCTCCACAAGCTCGAGGAACTCGACGTAAACGTGTCCGCTGAATTCGTGTACATGGCCGCCACGCTAATTCTCATCAAATCGAAAATGCTTCTCCCGCCCGATCCCTTGGCAGGCACCGAAGCGGAAGCCGGCGATCCTCGCGCTGAACTCGTCCAGCGCCTCGTGGAACACGAAAAATTTAAAAACGCCGCGCAGCTTCTATACCAGAAGCAGCAAATCGAAGAGAACGTCTGGTCCAAGCCGGACAAATCGCTATACAACGACGAAAGCACCGAGGGCGATCTGGTCGTTTCGCTCGTCGATCTGGTCAAAGTTTTTCAGCAGGTGCTCGAGCGCCGCAAAGAGGTTTCCCGCATCGAGCTGCGCCACGAAGAATTCACCGTCGCGCAGATGATCGCGCAGTTGCGCGCGCAGATTCTTGCCAGCGACACGAATACGCTGGGCCTGATTCAATTCTTCGAAGCTTGCCCATCGCGGCACGCCATGATTGTCGCATTTCTCGCCGTCCTCGAAATGGTCAAGCTCCAGGCCGTTGCCCTCGTGCAGGAAAAACAGTTTGGAGAAATCATGCTGCGCAAGCATAAGATGTTTGACGTGGTCTTTGATGAACACGGCGGCATTCGCGAAATCGATGAGCAATACCGATAGCCTTGCAAAGGGAAACAACTCGATCAGTTACCAGAATGGATCACAAAAACTAGATGACCAACGAAGAAAGAAAAGCCGCGCTCGAAGCCATCATCTACGCCGCCGATGAGCCCGCCACCATCGAGCAGCTCTCCGTCGCGCTCGGTGACGAAAAACTTGCGGTGCAATCCTCGCTGGACGAACTCGTCGCGAGTTACGCGGATGACGGACACGGTATTGAAATTCGGGAAGTCGCCGGCGGTTTCAAGCTGTACACCAAGCCGCAGCAACACGACGTCGTTCGCCGCTTCATCAAGAGTTTGCGCCCTCCGCTGCGCCTGACGATGCCCGCGCTCGAAACCCTCGCCGTAATTTCTTACAAGCAGCCTGTCACCGGCCCCGAAATCGGTGAAATTCGCGGCGTAAATACCAGCGGCGTGCTCAAGACCCTTCTCGACAAGCGCCTGATCACCACCGCTGGCCGCAAACAAGTCATCGGCCGCCCGATTTTGTATCGCACCTCTAAAGAATTTCTGATGCGCTTCGGTTTGAGCGACCTACAGGAATTGCCTAGCCTGAAAGAATTCGAAGCCCTGGCCCGCGAAGCTCTCGGCTCCGATGAAGGCGTGGCGCCCTCGGAAGAATTGCCGGACGAATTGTCCACCGACGTGGTCGATGAAGTCCTGGATATCCCGGAACCATCGAACGCTTTTTCTTCCGGCGAAGCATCTAATAATCGTGCGCAGGATCACCTTCCTCGCAAAAATCAATTTGCAGAGAATTCGCACGGAGACCACATGGCCACCGATAAACTTCCAGGAAACAAGCCAGCCAGTGAAGACCTGCAGGAAGAAGTAGACGCTACCAACGAAGGCATGCCCGCCGGCGAAACCGACGCCGATCCAAAAGATCCCAAAGCGATCCAGTCCCCGGAAGCCTTCGACGCCGAAAAAGAAAAACAGAAAAACACTTCCGCAGCCGGGAAGAGCGAACCGGAATCAAAACACGCCACCGCCGGCGAATAGCCGCCGCGCCTTCCAAAGCGGGTCGATCCGTTTTCTCCTCCCATTTGGCCCATCGCTAGAAGCGTGTCATCCCGACCGGAGCGGGCCGACGCTTTTCTTCACCTTGGCTCGTGCTTGCCCGCCGAGGCGGGGGACCTCTCTTCGTTGCAGCAACTGACTCGCTCACCCCATTCCGCCGCTCCCCTCACTTCGGCTCCAGCACCAGGGGCAAACCATTCTTGGGATTCCCGATAATCACGACCTTCGCATTCGCGCTGTTCGCCAGCTTTTCCGTAGCCTCGATGCCTTTCCATTCCAGCAATTGCGCGCTGATTCCCGTCGCCACGATCTTCTGAAAATCCGCGATGCCTTGCGCTTCAATCCGCTTCCGCTCTGCTTCCTGCTTTTCCTTCTGCAGAATAAAACTCATCCGCAGCGCATCCTGCTCCGCCTGCTGCTTGGCCTCGATCGAGCCCTTCAGCATCGCCGGCAACTGTACGTCGCGCAGCAGCACGTTCTCCACGATCACGCCGCGCGGCGCCAGTTGCGCCGTCAGCTCTTCCTGAATCTGTTGCTGCACCAGTTCGCGGGCGTTGGTATACAACGCATTCGCCGTGTGCGCCGAGGTAGCCGCGCGAATTGCCGCGCGCAGCGTGGGCTCCACAATCTTTTCCGCATAATTGTTTCCCACCGTCTGGTAAACGTACGCCGCCTTTGCCGCGTCCAGGCGGAACAGCAGGGAAGTGTCCAGCGCCAGAATCAGCCCTTCATTCGACGGCACGTTCGCGCTTTCCTTCAACGATTGCGTCTGCACTGATAACTTCTCCACCGCCTTCAATGGATTGATCAGGTGGATCCCTTCCGCCAGCGTTTGCCCCGTCACTCTTCCAAATAACGTCAGCACGCCCACGTGTCCCGTTGGGATGGAGGTAGTGCTCCACATCAGCAACAACAAAATCACCACCACCAGTGCAATGCGGCCCAGCCTCGACAACATGCCTCTCAGATTTGCCATGCCCGGCACTTCTCCCATGTCGAATCCGCCGCCGCGAATTGTAGTCGGCATATTTTCCTCCTTCGAATTTTGCCCCTGGATGTTGCGCGCATTATACACGCGGCGCTGTTACAAATTTGTTACGAACAAAGATGCGCGAGGCTTTGCTGGCAATCGTCCCGGAAAATGTCCATTGGTCGATGGCCTATTTCGTTTGCGGAAAATTGATTTACGGGAGGTATTGCGAGAGGCGTAGATTGAAGAACCACAGCTATCGATTAGTGCTCTGCGATGAAAAAAAATGCCGCGCCCTGCCGAACTGCTGGGGATCCGCGCGCCTCGACTCCACTCGCGTTCGCCCAGCAGTTCTTCCGCGGGACTGCCTGTTGCTTTACTGCTTCTTGCGCTTCTTGTGCGCGACCGTCTCGTGACCGGTCCCGCTTGCGCTGATTAGCGCCAACGCGTCTCGCGCATTAAACGGGTAGCGCCGCACCGACTGTTGCCCCGTAGTGCTCAGCGTCACATCCACACGACGGTTGTTTGCCAGAACGATGACCTGCAAATTCCGCAGCATCTTCTGGCGATCCTCCGGACTCAATTCCGGATTTGACTGCATCTGTTCTTTTACTTGTGCCGCGGTTAACGCGTCTTCCTTGCCGTACGCGCGGACCTCAATGCTGCCCGCCGCCACGCCGTGCTCTACCAGGAAGCGCTTCGTGCGTTCTACTCGGCGTTCCGTCAGCGCCTTGTTGTATTCTTCCGTTCCGCGCGCGTCCGCGTGCCCGCCGAGAATCAAATGCGCTTCCGGCTTATACGTGACGTAACGCTTGAAGTCGCTCGCCAGAGACGTCAGCACTTGCTGCTGGCTCTCCAGTAAGCCGCCTTCCGGATTCTTTGCAGTTGGCCGTGCTGTTGGGAAATAAATACTGTGCAGCGTCAACCGCGTTTCCAGTTGCGCTACTTCGGGCGGAGGGGCGGCCGCCTGCACAGCCACCACGACCGTGCAATCCGCCGTTCCCCCGCGCCCATCATCCACTCGTCCTGTTACCGTGTAGTTGCCTGGCACCATTCCGGCCGTGGGCATTCTCACGGAAGCTCCTGATCCATCAAGCCTTGACGCATTCTGTCCCGCGCCGGCGCTCCACGCATACGTTAATGCGTCATTGTCCGGGTCGCTGGCCGTAGCCGTAATTTCCACCGGCTCGCCGACCGTCACGGAATTGCGGTTCGCTGAACAGGTCATCGACGGCGCGCGGTTCGGTTGCGCTTCCACGCGAATCTCCGCCGAGCATTCCGCTTTGCCGCCTCGTCCATTGTCCACATGCGCCTTCAGCGAATGTTCACCCACTGCCATCCCCGTCGAATTCCACCGCACCGTCGCGCTCGTGCCTTCTACCGGCCCATCGCTGCCGGTCCACGAATACGTCAGCGGATTGTTGTCCGGGTCGCTTGCTTCCACGCGTACGTTCACCACGTCGCCCGAACCCGCGTACACCATGCTCTTCTCGACGGAGCATGTCGCCACCACCGGACGCGGCGGCGCCACTATGCGAGGCTCTCCACCAAATCGGAACACCAGTCCCGCCGACAGCCGGATGTCGTTCTGCCTCGCCGTTTGCAATGACGGGGAAGTCCGGTCAGAAAAACGCGTCATCAAATATTCAGCTTGGAACAATCGCAGCGCGAGGTGCCGCTGCAAAGTAAGGTCCAGGCCGACTCCTGCGGTCATCGCGAACGCCGTCTCCGCGGGCAACGGAAAGCAACTGATACCGGTGCAACCGGAAATCTTCACCTCGCCCGCGTGCGCGCCTCCAAACAGCGCCTGCCCAAAAGGAGTGATGCGGTCGTGCCGGAAAGACAGTCTCGGCCCCACCATCAATGTGAATACATTTCCGCTCGCATCCACCACACCGCCGCTCGGCGGCGCGAAAGGACCAAATCGATCGGCATGAAAACCCGCAAAGTCGGCAACTAGTCCAAAGTGACGGTTTACGTTGAGCGCCACCGACGTGCTTCCGCCGTGCAGCCATGCAATCCGGCTTCCGTCGTCGCTCGGTACGTTGCGTAGATACGAGTAGCCCAAAAATAATTCCACGCGTGGAGTTACGCTGTCTGACTGTGCGTACCGCGATCCCGGATGTGCTTTCCCAGGGAATGCTGGCGCTGGCTCCGCGGCCCAGGACTTTGTAGATGGCTCGGCATTCGTCGTCACCCTTGCACTCGCGTCTGGGGTAGCCTCCAGCGTGCGCGTCGCGTCGCCTCTGTTCGTCTCATCCGCGTTTGGTGCTGCGGCCGAAGTCGCCGCCTCATCATTCGCTTTAGAAGCCTTTGCCGTGTTATCCGCGCGAAGTGCGGGCGCCAGCAGAAAAGCAAACGCCACCGTGGCCATCATCGCCGTTCTCGCCGTGCTTGTTAATTTGGCCATTGTGACCTGTACCGGTGCTCGCAATCTCATTGTTGCCTCCTGAATTTTTCCCCACTGCGGCGAAGCGAGGGCGCCTGCCCTCGCTTCGCATCCATCATTTCTGTCCGTGTTTTTTCTCGTCCTGCTTTTTTATGGAGCCGGAACGTTCACCACGGTGTTCACCATCGTCACCGAAGCGTTCAGTCCTAGGGCTCGGCCATTCAGCGTGGTGATTGCCACGTTTCCAGCGGTAGAGAACGTGACCCCGGCGGACGCAATGATCGTGCCCACCATGGTCCCGCCGCCCGCCGCGTTGATCGTTGCCGCGCTGCCCACCTGCCAGAACACGTTCTTGGCCTGTGCTCCGTTAATCAGGATGATGCTGCGCGGGAATCCAGGAGCGCCCACGGTGAGCGTACTGGCCATCTGGAATACCCAGATCGCGTTCGTGTCGCCCTTACCATCTAAGGTCAGATCCGATCCGGTGATTAGGAACGATCCACCTGCGGATTTGTATATCGCCGGCGCTAGGACGAGTCCGCCGAGTTGTCCTGCGCCCGGATCAGTACCTCCGGGACGCGACGCCGGTGAAAGGTTGTTGAACGCGGCCAGCGCATCGCTTGCGGCTTGTGTGGCAATACTGAACGTGGTCGCGGTGCCTTCCGAAGGGCAGCCCACCGTGGGAGGTGGCGGAGCAGTGTAGATGATTCCGTTGACCGTGCCCTTGTTCAGCGGGGTTTCGGTGTAAGTGCATCCCGGTCCTGCGTCATGGAAACCAGTCACCAGCGTCGAAGCGCCAGTCGTCCCGATATTTCCGTTGATTACCGTTAGTAATCCTTGATTGGTGATTCCCGCGCCGCCGCCAAAAGATCCAAACGTGGCAGCTGATCCAAGGTTTGGTCCGGCAGGTCCCGCGGCAGCGCCAGTCGTGAACGTCCAGGGATTTGGTGCCAAACCGCTTGCAAGGGAGTTGCCGGCTAGGTCTTTCGCCCCGCTTGTAATCGTGGCGGTGAAGGTGGCGTTGGGTGCGAGATTGCTCCCCGGAGTGAACGTCGCAACTTTGCTCGGCGCGTCATAGGTCACGGCTCCGAACACCTGAGTCGTGCCGGGACCGTTCAACATAAATGTTCCCGTGGTGATCGTCGTCGGGTCCATCGCCTTGCTGAACGTGGCGTTGATGGTCTTGTTAATCGGTACCGCAACGGCGGCATTCGCAGGATTTGTGGATGTGATGGTAGGTGCAACCGCATCCGGGAGGGGCCCGGTCGTAAACGTCCACGGATTCGGTGCGAGGCCGCCCGCTAGTGCATTTCCAGCTAGGTCCAAAGCCCCGATGGTAATCGTCGCGGTGTACGCCGTACTTGCGGTAAGCGCGCTTGCCGGAATAAACGTAGCGGTAGTGCCCGCATAGGTAACCGCGCCGGTTACCGGCGTGACTCCCTGCTTGAGCGTGAACGTTGCCGCGGTCAGCGTGGAGGAATCCATCGCTTCACTGAATGTTGCGGTGATTTTCTGGTTGGTGGGAACCGCAACGGCGCCATTCGCAGGATTCGTGACAATTACCGTCGGAGCAGTGTTGTCTGACGTAGTGCCGGTTGTGAAGGTCCACGGATTCGGCGCTGCTCCGCCGCTGGAAAGCGGGTTTCCTCCGGTGTCCGTAGCTCCGGCCGTGATTGTGGCAGTGAATAGGGTGCTGGCCGCCAATGGAGCTGTCGGCGCAAAAATGGCTGTGTTGTTGGTAGCGTCGTAGCTGACCACTCCAACCACGTTGGTGACGCCGCTGACCAACGTAAACGTTGCCGTAGTGATTGTCGTCGGGGCCATCGGACCGCTGAACGTAACGGTAATTTTTCTATTAATTGGCACCGCTGTCGCGCCGTTCGCCGGGTTTGTGGAACTCACCGTCACCGGTTGCGTGACCGTAAATACCTGTGCGCCGGTCGTCCCGCCGGAAGTGGTTACCGTAACGTTCTGCGCGCCCAGCGGTGCATTTGATGCGATCGCAAACATCGCGGTGATCTGCGTGGTACTCACTACCGTTGTGTTGCTCACCGTGATTCCCGTTCCGCTCAATCCGATCGTGGAGCCGGCGGTATAATTTGTTCCAGTCAGCGTCACCGCCACGGTTCGTCCCTGACTGGCGACGTTCGGGCTAATCGACGTCAACGTTGGTGTGGACGAGTTGACGGTAAACACCACCGCGCTCGTGGTTCGTCCTGAACTCGTTACCGTGACGTTTTGTGCGCCCACGGCTGTAGCCGGCGCAATCGTAAATGTCGCCGTGATCTGCGCGGAGCTCACCACCACCAAATTGCTCACCGTAATTCCCGCGCCGCTCAAACCAATCGTAGCGCCCGTGGTGAAGTTCGTTCCGGCCAGCGTGACATTCACCGTCGCGCCCTGTATCGCGCTGCTCGGCGTGATGGACGCCAGCGTCGGTGCCATCGCTCCTTGTTCCCGGCCGCATCCCGAGAGAACTAAGGTCAGCAAAAATGCCAGCCCCAGGCTCCTTGACCAAAATTTCTTATCGCTGTATTTCTTCATTTGTGCTCCTCTGATTTGCTGACGCGGCATTTCGGTTTTCCTCTGGTGTGTTCACGCCGGTTCTCGGCGACAAATTTTTTGGGGCCATCTTTACTGTATGGTGCGCATCTATTTACAACTGTCTCATTTAAGACATAAATAAATTATGTGTCCATTGTGATAACCCGATGGAATACGACGTATGAAGGGATGATGTCTGCGCAAAACAGGAACAATTCACAAAACGCGGCGGGTGTCCCACGTTCGCTGTCGAGCCTGCCTGCCGCAGGCACGTTACGAACCTGGATTTCTGGGCTACCTTGATCTTTTTTAATCGTATTCAAATCCCCGACCATGCAAAATGTTCGTCAGAGTTCACCGCAGCGACCAAATGCACCTGGACGGCCAATTAACGCGGAATTTATAGGGGGACCAGCGGGGACTTACTTGATCAATCAGGTCGTGCGCCACCAGAGGTTAACCAGCGATTTTCATGGGAGTAAGTCGTGGATTACACAATGGTAATAGCGGAGCAGTTTCCATCGAACAACAATTAGAAGCTGACGGGGCGAGGCAAGCTCCGCCAAAGTTACGAAAATACTTTGGCATTACGCTACGCAAACATTTTCAGTTTGGGAATTGTTTCCGATGCCGTGTGCCAAATCGGGATTAAGGGGACGTTATTTAAGGCCGCCAGGAGTACGTGTATTTTACCGCAAAGCGAGTCTCGCGGACCTGCGGTGGATTCGCAGCCGCAATACTCGCGAATTGAGTTCCGACATTGTAGATGATGTACAGGTCGCTGTCGGGCCGATAGTTATACCTCAGCCGCAAGTTGGCACTCGCGGCCTGTGTGTTTGACGTATCCATTTGAATAAGACTGGTGAACGTCAGAAAACGCGTGAACGAGTAATTCGCTTGCAAGCTCGCCAATAACACAGAAAAATTGTCACCTGTCACCGGTAATCGAAATCGGTCCCACGTTTCTATAGCAGAAATCGAAAATCTTGCCGTTGGACGATAGTTGGCGCGCACTCGGAGTTCATTTAGCGTTCCACCATAGTAGCCGCCGAAGCGCTCAAAGAAGTTGTAAGTGAATCGCCGGTCCTGGCCAGACCCGTACGTGAGTTGATGGCGGGTGAAGTGATATAGGCCGTTCGAAATGAACACATTCTTGTACAGATGAAATGGCACGGTGATCCGCTGGGTAAACACATCCACGATGTCGTCATCGGTGTAACTGCCATTGTTGAAATCGGCGCGGAAAGTGTTTTGCCATTCTTGCGTGGAGACTTCACCCCTGGTGTCCGGCGCGTGAAGCAGGAATCCTTCGAACTGCAATTCGCGGACATTGGCTAGCCTGGGTCGCGCTTTGAAGGTCAAATCTCCGTACACCTCATTTGAATCGGTCCTTTGAATAAAACCCACTTCTGGGTTGAAGTTCGGCCCGATTTTTCGCCGCTCGACGATTCCCTCCAGCCAGTTGGACCGGTAAGCTAACGCCGCTCCAACATCGCTGGCTCCACTCGGATTTCCCGGAGATCGTGTACTAGCCACATGCGCGTCCACAAACCAGTCCTTGACAAGAACTAGGCGCGTGTCGACACCGCCCGTTTGGTTAAACCTATCCAGTAGGTTCCCTGATCGTTTGTCGATACCTATCACACCAACATACGAACCCGGCCACAGTGATTCCTTTAACCGAATTACTGCAAAATTTGCGAATGGATTCGGGCCGCTCGAACGCGTGTCCACGTCCATGATGCCCAGCTCTAGGCGCCCCAGCGTGCCTGTTAGCTTGACACCACCATTAAGAGGCACCTGGTTCCCGGTAACCGGATCAACTCCAATCTGGCGGCTGAAAAACAGTTGATCGTTATGTCCCATGTGGAAATTGAACACGCCAGCATTCTCCAGGAAAAACTGGCGCTTCTCCGGAATGAATACTTTGAAAGGGGTCAAATTGAAGGGCTGAAGGTCTACCTCTGTGTCGGCAAAATCGGTGTTCCCGGTAAGATTCAAAACGAGATTCGAACTAAGCCCATATTTAATGTCTACTCCCCCCGTAAGTGGGAATTTAGGTTCTTGTCCCGTTTGCTTGTCGTACCGTCCCAGACCATAGGGTTTCACCACGAAGAGCCTTCCGCTTCCGATCGCGCGAATGCCGCGCAACTCCCCTGCCTCCGAGACTTTAGTGATACCGAATGTTCGGCGATACGCGCGCCATAAATCTTCTTCATTTTTTGCGCGAATAAAGCGTTTGAAATTCAAGCCCCAGATGACATCGGTGGATTGCGTAAAGTTCAGGGTACTGAAGGGAATTTCTACAGTTGCAGTCCATCCTTCGTCGTTGATGCGTGCCTCAGATGTCCAGACCCCGTCCCAACCCGAATCAAAATCGCTGTGAGATCCACCCCCTCGCTCATCGACGATCAGGCCGTCAGATTGCGTGCCGAACGGGTTGACTTCGAATACGTAGGCCCCGCGGCGATCGTGATTTGAGTCGATCAAGATTTCGAAGTGGTCGTCTAGCTCTTGACTGACGTCCCTGCGGAGTTCCGTGGCAACAATCCGGTTAGGCGCGGAGTCGTGACAATAAATTCCGAAATACACCGCGTGCCGGGTGTAGAGGATACGGACCTCTGTCTTCTCGCTTGGCGCCTCACTTTCGTGAGGCTCGCGCTGTCGAAAGTCAGTGACGGGCTGTGCGGACTGCCACAGTGGGTCGTCCAAGGTTCCATCGAGCTTTGGGGCACGCTCAACTCGAACGGCCTCAGCCGTTCCCGATGCTGCTTGAGGGTAGGGAACTGAACTTTTGGGCGTCTGAGCATCGGCAGTATATGCAAAAAGCAAATGAGCTGCGAGAGCCGCACGGCGTAAAAACAATTTTGTAGGTTTAGAAAACTCGGTCATCGCAATCTGGGCCGCGTTTTATCAAACTTTCCACGTTTGCTAAGCAGCCATCTTAGACGGGCTGGCCCATGATTCCAATGAATCCAACCGCGAAGATTCGTGCTAAGAATCTATTTCGTCTTGAAAACTAACAGTCCGATTATTCCGGCGGCAAAAATCAGAATAGGTTCCGGGATATTCTTGAAACTGAGCAGTCCAAACGTCAGCGCCGCGATGGCCACCGTCGGCGCGTCGATGAGTGATCGCCTGCCAAGAATAAATGCTGCTCCAGCGATCGCGCCAACCGCAGCTGCGGTTACCCCCCGCACAAACGCCTTGACCTGAGGGTTTTGCGCAAATCGCCGGTAGTAAGGAGCGCCGGCAATAACGATAAAATACGGCGGCGCGAATACCGCCAGTGCGGCCAGCGCGCCCCCTACAGGTCCCGCGACCAGATACCCTACGAATCCGGCCGTAATCACCACCGGACCAGGGGTGATCATCGCTACGGCGACGGCGTCAAGAAATTGCCTCTCCGTCAGCCAATGAAATTGGCCCACTACTCCGCCGTAAAGGAACGGTACAATCGCCAGCCCACTCCCAAAAACGAAAGCGCCTGCCTTTAAAAAAAATAAAAATAAACCACCCAGTGTTGCCGCCGTCGCCGGGCCAAGAGCGCCCGTGAACAGCTTTTCCATTCCGCCAAACGCAAACACGCTCTGATGGATACTCGCCACAGTTGGCGGAGCTTTTATGAACATGTATATGAATCCGCAGAAAATGAAAAGCCAGACAATTTCAGTTTCCGTCCATCCGGTGGTTATGGCTAGAGCGGCGAAGAGGCTCCAAAGCAACCAATCGCTCTTAAGCGTGGAGCGCACTAACTTGTAAGCGCTGCGCGCGATGATTGCGATAACCGCGGCACCAACGCCATAGAAGATTCCTTGAATCCAGGCGAGTCGCCCATAGTGGACATACATCGCCGCAATCACCATCACCATTAAGAAGGAAGGGAAGACGAATATGGCTCCGGTAAGCGTTGCGCCAAGCGCTCCCGCTCGGACCCATCCGAGATACATCGCTAGTTGTGCCGCCAGAGGTCCCGGCGAGAGCTGAGAAAACGCCAGTCCTTCGACGTAATCTTCCTGCGAGACCCATTTCCGGCCCTCAACCAGGTCCTTCTGCATGTGTCCGGCCAGAGCGATTGGTCCGCCAAACCCTAACGTCCCTAAGCGCAGGAAGTACATCAGGAATGTGCCTAGGTTTGGCTGCTCTACGCCATTCTGTGTCGACGCTGGGCTGGCGCTCATTTTTACCTGCGGGCTTGCACCAATCTCGCCCCTGTTGAAAGATGCTTTAACGACTTATCCCGCGTTGGCGCGCCCTTCCCCAATTCATCCAAAGCGGCCTTAAATTCCCAGCCAGTTTTTCCGCGGACCGATCCTTTGCCCACTCATTTAGCCTATTGCATCTTGACCGTGTCGTCGAAATTGACTTCGACAGACACTGTTTTCCCAGCCTCCACTTTTACTGGCCCAGGTTCACCTGGCGTCTTGCTGTACATTCCCAGCGACGCACCAACCGGCGGCGGCCCTCCGTCGTAAGCGCCCTTGGGGTCGTACACGGCGGTCACGTATGCCGGCGATTTGCTTACATCGCTGAATGTTACCGTTGCACTCTTCTTAGTCGCGTCCATCTTCGCGAACGGGACTTGCCCTCCCCGAACGAAATCCGGCGTGTCGAAAAGAAATACCAGGATTTTGTGTTTCTCGTCGACCGCACCCGCTCCGGTGTAATGCACCTTCACTCGCACGGTTCCGCCACCCCCGGCTTTCTCTTGCGCTCTTCCATACTGCAGCACGCTCAATAAACATCCCACTATCAATACGCCCATCGCGACGCAATAACTTTTTCTCATGTTCGCTCCTCCCCCACGAATCGATTCTCTCGACCGAGCAGTGCCCGATTAACCAGCGCCGTCAAATCGCCTGCACCATGGCACATCGCGTCTCACATCGCAATCATTTTGGTCGCGACTGTCTTGAGTACGAGGGTTCCTCTTGCCGCGCCGTCCATAGCGCCTAAAACCGATTGCCGTGCACCCGCCCTCAGCCCAACTCCAATTCCATCTCATCCACAAAGCACCAGCCCCAACTCTCCCCTGGCTCGATCGATTTCATAATCGGGTGCCCAATTTTATGAAAATGCTTCGTAGCATGTTTGTTCTTCGAGCTGTCACAGCAACCCACGTGCCCGCACTCCAGGCACAACCTCAGATGTACCCACGTATCCCCCATCTTCAAACATTCCTCGCACCCGCGCGTCTGCGCCTTCACCGGCCGTATCTGATTCAGATGCGTGCACTCTTTCATTTGCGCCCTCCTCAAATCCGTGTCGCGCAATTCTAGCCCATCACGAAAATAAATTGTCCCACCGACCCATCCTCACGGCTTATACTTCGTCGCATTAACAGCATCCAGCCACCATCTAAGGGACTTCCGTGTACTCAACCATCCGTCTGCTCCCAATCCTCCTGCTCCTCACAACCGCCACACATGCGCAAGCTCCACCCACCTCTCCATCCTCCGACGCAGAAAAACAATCCGCCCTCTGGCAAAAACTCGAATCCTCCATCCACGACATCGACCACAACTTAGACGGCGTCCTCGGCGTAGCCATCGAAGACCTCACCACCGGCCAAAAATTTCTCCTCCACCAGAACACCGTCTTCCCGCAAGCCAGCTCCATCAAAATCGCCGTCCTCGCCGAGCTCTACCGCCAGTCCCAGCTCTCCGCGCGCGGCGCGCCCAATAAAGCCAAGCTCACCGATTCCTACACCATGCAAACCGCCGACCTCGTTGCCGACAGTGACATCCTGCAGGGCCTCACCCCCGGCGTAACCCGCCTCACCAATCGCGATCTCGCCACCATGATGGTCGCCGTCAGCGACAATTCCGCAACTAACATCCTCATCGACCACGTCGGAATGGAAAATGTCAACGCCCTCATGGACAGCCTCGGCCTCCACAAAACGCGCCTGCGCCGCAAAATGATGGACCTCAAAGCCGCCGCCGAAGGCCGCGAAAATATTTCCACGCCGGAAGAAATGATGGCCTTGCTCGAAAATATTTATCGCGGAAAAGTACTGGACCAAGACACCACTGCGGATTTCTTCAAAATGTTAAGCACGCACAAGGACAGTTGGATTCCCCGCGACTTGCCCGAAGGCCTGCAAATCGCCAACAAACCGGGCGCTCTCGAAGCCGTGCGCAACGATTCCGGAATCGTCTTCCTGCAAAATCGCCCCTACATTATCTGCGTGATGACCACCTACCTCACCCGCGAGCGTGACGGGGAAGAAGCCATCGCCAAGATTTCCGCCGCCGCTTACGGCATGTTTAACCGCCTGGCCCGCTCCTCCGAATACGGTCGCGTCATCTCCCCAAACAACAGCACCATCTCGACGACGCCTCTCCCAAAATAATTGGTTTTTGCTTTATCCGCTCGCCGTTTCGAATTGCTCTAACTAATCGTCTACCGGTAAAATTATGCCCAACCAACTACCTGTCATCCCGACCGGAGCGAGGCGACGCTTCTCCTCACGTTCGCTGCGAACGTGTCGTCTCGCGTAGTGGAGGGACCTCTCTTCGCTTTCGTTTTTCTGCAGTTCGCTTTTTGCGGTTCTTCGCATCCGGGTGCCCCCACGCTGCTCGCCTTTACCGGGGATCGTGGCGTGTGGGCCTGCAGGGATTTTGTAATGGAGCAACACAGCTTTTCGTTAACGTTCTGTTTCTTTGTTTTTCAAAGCAGCCCTAAAACAACGCTGTAGGCCGCCGTGCCCAACTCTTCCCCTTATCCTTCGCCATCCCTTCCACATCCTTCACGTACGCCCCGGCCTGCGTCAAAAGATGATGTAGATCATTCCCCAGGCTGATAAACGTAAAGCCCTTCTCCAGAAATTCTCCCACCCGTGCCGTGCCAAACAAAAATATCCCCAGAATAATTTTATTCTTCCGCGCCTCCGTAATCAGCGTTTCTGTCGCCGCGCCCAATTCCGGCGAGGTGTACATCAGCGGAAATTCATACTTCTCATACAAACCCATCGACATGCACAAATCGTTCTGCCCCAGAAAAAGTATGTCCACGCCCGGCACCGCGGCAATCTCTTTCATATTCTGAATGCACGAAGCCGTCTCTACCTGCAGTGCCACCATCAAATTATTGTTCGCGCCGCCCGCATACCCCAATAACCCGGCCTTGTTCATGCTCCGCTGCGGAAAATAAACCGACCGCGTCCCCGCGGTCGGATATTTTGTGCAGCTCACCGCCTGCCGCGCCTCCTCAGCCGTATTGATGTAAGGAACCAGCACGCCATCCGCGCCCAGGTCCAGCGCCTGCTGAATCCCCGGCCGGTCGTTATATCCGCCCACGCGCACCATCGACTTCGCCCCGCCATGCGCAATCGCCGTCAGCATCGCCGACAATTTTTCATACCCCATCGGCCCGTGCTGCGTATCCACTAGCAGCCAGTCATACCCGCTGTGCGCCAGTTGCTCCGCCACCGTCGGACTGTGCGCATTCAGAAACAATCCTAGCTTGGGTTTTCCCTCGCGCATCTCTTTCTTAAACTCCACCCCACTCACCGAATCCGCCATCGATCTCTCCTCGTCGCTCAGTTTGCTTCCGTAAAATTAAATTCGTCCCATACGCTCACAAATTTCGCCCACGCAGTCTACCAGTTTTACGCTGTCATCTCGCATTCCGACCGGAGCGGTGCGACGTCTTTTCCGCACGTTCGCAAATGCGAACGTGTCGCGCCGTGCACTTGCCCGCCGGAGGCGGGGGGAGCCTGCTCGCCGAGGCGGGGAATCTCTCTTCAAATTCGAAAACGAACTCAAACGTGCAAATTACCAACCAACCGGTCTGTCCTGACCGCTCATCTCCCGCCTATCTTCAACTTCGCCAAAAAATCAAAATCCCCCGTAGGCGACAATGCCAACTCCCCCAAGTCCCGACGGTGCACCGACACCGCATCCACAAACCACAGCGGCAAATACGGCAAATCCACCGCCACAATCTTCTGCACTTCGCTGCACAAAGCTTTCCGCTTCTCCCGATCCATCTCCACGCGAATCTGATCCGTCAACACATCCACCGTCGCATTGCGATAGTGCCCGCGATTCGCTCCATCCGGCGGGAAGCGCTTGGAAGAAAAAACAAATTCAAAAACATCCGGATCGTTGTTCGCCCCCACCCACCGCAGCAAATTCATCTGAAAATTTCCCTTCACCGAGTCCGAAAGCAGCGTCGCAAATTCCAGCGGCCGCACTTCCAGCTCAATTCCCGCGCGCCGCCATTGCTCCTGCAAGGCCGCGCCAATCAGCCTCGCCTGCTCTTCCGTCGACGTCTTCAGCATTAAATGCAATCGCACGCCATTTTGTTTTCGCGGAAATCCCGCCGCATCCAACAAAGCGTCCGCGCGCGCCGTGTCCAGCGAGTATTGCGCCACCCCTGCTTCGTACGCCCAATGGTTCGGCGGCAAAATCCCCGTCGCGATGCGCGCCTGCCCATGCAGCAAATACCGGATCAGCGCTTCGCGGTCCGTAGCGTAGGCCAGCGCCTGCCGTACTTCCCGCCGCGCCAAAATCGCATCATCCAGATTAAATCCCAGGTAATTCAAATTTGTTCCCGCGCGTTCCGACACGCCCAGTTCCGGCCGCCGCGCCAGTACCGGCACCATGTCCGGCGACAGGGAACTAATCTCCAGGTCCGCCGATCCTTTGCGCAATTCCAGCGCGCGCACAATCGCATCCGGCACCACCCGTGCGCGTAGCCGCGTAATCTCCGGCGCGCCGCCAAAATAATCCGCGTTCGCCGCCAGCACCACTTCGTCATCCTGCGCCTGGCTCACGAACCGGAACGGCCCCGACCCAATCAGCTGCCGCGAAAAATCCACACCCGCATTCGCCGGCACAATTCCCACCGCCGGCCGCGACACGCTCCACAAAAACGACGCATACGGCTCTCTCAAATGGAAAATAACCGTCCTCGCACCCGGCGCTTCCACTCCGGAAATCATGCGAAACGCTCCACGCTTCGGCGAATGATTCGCCGCATTCAAAATGAAATCAAACGTCCCCTTCACGTCCGCCGCCGTCACCTCCGTTCCGTCGTGAAACTTCACCCCGCCCCGCAATCGAAATACATAGGTCAGCGGATCGCGCGCCTCCCACGATTCCGCCAAATCTCCGCGCAGATTCATCTGCTCGTCGCGCTCCACCAGGCTGCTGAACAGCAGCCCATCCAGCCGCTGCGATTGCGCATCGGTAGCAAACCGCGGATCCAAATTTGTAGGATTTGATTCAATCAGCAGCGTCACAGAAGATGGATCGGACTTCGACGCCTTACCACACCCGGCAACGCCGATTACCGCCAGGCACAACACCGTACAGCAAGCAACCTTCACCGCATGCCCCTGGGTGCCCCACACGCCGAATTTGCGTGTGGATATGTTGGTAATGAATAAACGCGATTTCACACTGCACCCCGTTAAGTCCTGCAACGCGCAACCATTGTCATTCCGACCGAAGCAGGCCGACGCACTTTCTCCTCATTCGCTCCTGCTTGCCCCCGAGCGGGGCTTGCCCGCCTGGGCGGGTGGAGCCTGCTCGCTGAGGCGAGGAATCTCTCTTCGCTCTCTTCGCTCTCTTCGATCTCGACGACGTCAAAACTTTCACGCCCCAGTGCCGCACCCTTTAGGTTTAGGCTTGTGCGTGTCTCACCACGGCCGCTCTCCGCGCCCAACAACTACTACCGCGGTGATGCATAAGAAATCTTCCCCAGAATCGCGGGCCCCCGCGCGCCCGTAGCCGAAAAAACATTTGCCGCCCGCTGGTGAAAGCTTTCATACGCCAGCAGCGCAAACGCAAACGCTTCCTTCGCATCCTCCGGCACACCCAGCCGCGAGGAGGGAATTACCTGCACGCCCGGCAGCAACGCACCGAGCTGCCCGACAATCAACGGGTTCCGCGCCCCGCCGCCCGAAACAATCAGTTCAGCAATTTTATTTTTCGGCAGCACGAATCGATGCAGCGCATCCACCACGGATAGCGCCGTAAAAATCGTCGCGCAGCGAATCAAATCGTTCGGCCTCGCGCGATATCTACGCCCCAGCGCCAAAACTTTCTTCACGTATGCGGCGCCATAATATTCCCGCCCCGTAGACTTCGGCGGAGCCACCCGCAAATATTCATCGCGCATCAACTCATCCAGCAGCGCTGTAATCGCCCGCCCCGTCTGCGCCATCCGCGCATTCTCATCGAACTTCTTCCGCCCGCGCGTGAAATGCACCACCAGTGCGTCGATCAACATGTTCGCCGGCCCGGTATCAAACGCAAAAATCCGCTCAATCTTCGCGCCGGCCTGTATCACCGTCACGTTCGCAATCCCGCCCAGATTCAGCGCCACTCGCCCCACTCGCGCATCCTTATATAGAAGATAGTCCGCGTACGGCACCAGTGGCGCGCCCTGCCCGCCCAACGCCATGTCCGCGGGACGAAAATCGCTCACCGTCGTTACGCCGGTTTTTGCCGCGATCACCGCCCCCTCGCCAATCTGCAACGTGGAAGCCACCCGCGCGCCCAGATACGCTACAGCCTTACCTTGATGAAAAATGGTTTGCCCGTGGCTCCCAATCAACTCCACCGACGAAAGCGCCACGTGAAGCTTCTTGCACGCCGCCCTCGCCGCTTTCGCGAATAATCCACCCAATCGAAAATTAAGCTGGCTCAACTCTCCCGCCGCAATCGCCCGCTGTTCCGCCACCCGCAAAATCTCTGCACGCACCGCCGCCGGAAATTTCACCGCGGTATGCCCCAGCAGCCGCGCCTTCAATCCTCCAGTGGCCCCCGGCGCCCCCGAAATGCGCGCAAGCGCTACATCAATGCCGTCCGCTGACGTCCCGGACATCAACCCCAGCACCAGCATCGATTTGTTCCGCATCGTTTTCTTACGCATCGCGTTTATTGCTCATGAATCTGCTTCTTCAATTCCGCCAGCAAATTCAGCGCATCCAGTGGTTTCAACTGATCAAGATCGGCTCCCCGCAGTTTCTCAATCACGTCGCGATCCAGCGCCGTAAAAAGCACCTGTTGGTGCCCATTGGAATTCGCGTCGCCTCCCGCGCCCGGACTAAGCGTCTCCGTCAACTCCTTCTCGCTCTCTTCGTGTTTTTTCAACACTTCCCGCGCGCGCTCGATAACGCTTCGCGGCAAACCCGCCAGCCGCGCTACTTCGATCCCATAACTTTTATCCGCGCTCCCCGGTTCCACGCGCCGCAAAAATACGATCTCGTTCGGCGTTTCTTTCACCGAAACATGCACGTTCTTCACCGCTGCCAGCAAATCCGCCAGCTCTGTCAACTCATGATAGTGCGTCGCAAATAGCGTACGCGCCCCGGTATGTTTTTGCAGATGTTCGACCACCGCCCACGCAATCGACAGCCCATCAAATGTCGAGGTTCCGCGCCCCACTTCATCCAGCAGCACCAGGCTCGCCGGCGTCGCGTGATGCAGAATCGCCGCGACCTCGCTCATCTCCACCAGAAACGTTGACCGCCCGCGCGCCAGATTGTCGCTCGCCCCGATACGCGTAAAAATCCGGTCCGTAATCGGTAGCTTCGCCTGCCGCGCAGGCACAAAGCATCCCATCTGCGCCATCAGCACGATCAACGCCGCTTGGCGCAAATACGTCGACTTGCCGCCCATGTTTGGTCCCGTGATCAGCAGCAATTGCTGTTGCCGCGTCTCCAGGTATAAATCGTTCGGCACGAATCGCTCGCCCCTCTGCCGCAGCAATTCCTCAATCACTGGATGCCGCCCCTCAACGATCAGCAGTTCGCCCGTCATCGTAAATTCCGGCCTAGAATATCCGCGCTCCGCCGCCAGTTTCGCAAAGGAAGTCAGCACATCCAGTTGCGCAACCGCCGAAGCTGTTCCCCGCAGTCGCATCGCCTGCGCTGCGACACCCGATCGCAGCTCAACAAATAATCGGCATTCGATCTCCCCGATGCGTTCGTCCGCTGCCAGAATTTTGTGCTCGTATTCTTTCAGTTCCGCCGACGTAAACCGTTCCGCATTCACCAGCGTCTGCTTCCGTTCGTAATCCGCCGGGGCCAAATGCAGATTCGCTTTCGAAATTTCGATGTAATACCCAAAAATCGAATTAAACCGGATCTTCAGCGACCCGATATTCGTGCGCTTGCGTTCGCGCTCTTCCATCGCGGCAATAATTTGTTTGCTGTGCTGGCTCAGGTTTCGCAGCTCGTCCAGCTCGCCGTCGAATCCGCTGCGAATCATGCCCGGAGTGGTCGCCAGCGCTGGCGGCTCATCGCTTATCCCGCGCTCCAGCCGCTCGCGCACATCGTTCAGCTCATCGATCTCCGTATATATGCGCCGCAGCATTTCGCTTCCACCCGCGGGCGGTGGCGTAAGAAAATTCTTCAGCAGCGGCAATTGCGCCAGGGATTTGCGCAGCGCTAGCAACTCCCGAGGCGTTGCGAGTCCCAGCGTAATGCGGCTCGTCAGCCGCTCCAGATCCAGAATCCCCTTCAACTCTTTGCGGATTTCTCCGCGCACCATCGTCTGCTGCGCCAGTTGTGCCACCGCGTTCAGTCGCGCCTCAATCGCCTCGCGATCGATCAGAGGCCGCAGCATCCACGACCGCAGCAGCCTTGCGCCCATGCCCGTAACCGTGGCGTCCAGCGCCGCAATCAACGTCGTCGGCCCCAGCCGCGCATTTTCTTCCGTGAATATTGGGTTAATCAGTTCCAGGTTGCGCACTGACACCGCATCGAGCACCAGCGCGTTCTGCTGTTCGTAGTAGCGCACGCCGTCCAGATGCCGCAGCGCTTCCAGGCTATGCGCATCATCCCCACGCGCCGCATTCTCGCGCAGGTAATGAATGATCGCCCCCGCCGCCGCCATCGATTGCGCGTGCCCGTCTAGTCCAAATCCCGTCAACTCCGCCACGCCAAACTGTTCCCGCAGCACGCGCTGCGCATAATCGTACTGAAAAATCCATTCATCCAGGCGCGACTCCACGCCGCCCGTTCCATCCAGCAGGGAAGTCTTCGCCGTATCAAAAAGTTGCTGCGGCCGCGGCAGTAGTGTCTCGCGCGGGCGCAAAATCTGCAATTCGTCGCGTAACTCTTCGGCTGCGGTTGGTCCGCGAAACTCTGTGGCCTGAAATTCACCCGTGGAGAGATCCACGTACGCCATGCCCAAAGTTGTACCCGCCGCATCTTTCGTTACCGCCGCCAGAAAATTATTCTCGCGCGCTTCCAGTACCGCGCCATCCGTCGCCGTTCCCGGCGTAATGACCCGCACCACCTCGCGCCGCACAATTTTCTTGCCCGGCCCCGGCAATTCCATCTGATCGCAAATTGCAATCTTGAATCCCGCGCGGATCAGCCGCGCGACATATCCATCCGCCGCGTGATAGGGAACCCCGCACATCGGGATCGGCTGGCCCTTCTCCCGATTTCTGGAAGTCAGCGTGATTTGTAATTCGCGAGCCGCGATGATCGCGTCTTCGTAGAACAACTCGTAGAAATCGCCCAGCCGGAAAAGTAGCAACGCATGCGGATAACGTGCTTTGATGCCTTGATACTGCTGCATGAGCGGTGTGGTCGGTTCGCTCATAAGTTAAATATCGCGTCCCCCGAACACAAGGCGAGCAAGCAGTCGCGACAAAACCATCTGCTCGCCGCGAATCATTCGTAAATTTCCGATTGTGACAGCAGAAACGCGTAATCCAGCGCAATCTCTCGCAAATAATCGTAGCGCCCGGACGCGCCGCCGTGTCCCGCGCCCATATTCACTTTAAACAGCAGCACATTGGTATCCGCCTTCAACGCGCGCAGCTTCGCCACATATTTCGCCGGCTCCCAGTACATTACCTGGCTGTCATTCAGTCCCGTTTTCACCAGCATCGCCGGATAAGCCCGACGCGCCAGGTTCGAATACGGGCAATACGCGCGCATCGTGCGGTAATCCTCCGCAATCTCCGGATTGCCCCACTCTTCATATTCGCCCACCGTCAGCGGCAGGGAAACGTCCAGCATGGTGTTCAACACGTCCACGAACGGCACATGCGTGATCACCGCGTGAAATAAATTAGGACGCAGATTCGCCGCCGCGCCCATCAGCAATCCTCCTGCGCTCCCGCCTTCAATCACCAGTTTGTCCGGCGAGGTATAACGCTGCGCGATTAAATGTTCCGCCGCCGCAATAAAATCCGTAAACGTATTCATTTTGTCGCGCATGCGCCCGGCATCGTGCCACGGCTTGCCCAGTTCGCCGCCGCCACGAATGTGCGCGATCGCAAAAATCACGCCGCGATCCAGGATACTCAAACGATTTGAGCTGAACGTCACCGGCACGGAAATTCCGTAGCTTCCGTATCCGTAAAGCAGCGTCGGCGAGGGGCCAACGCGTCGCAGCTCACCGCCACTTCGGCGATACACCAGCGAAATCGGAATCTCCGTGCCGTCAGCCGCCGTCGCGTGCAACCGCTCGCTCACATACTGGGTCGCGTCATATCCGCCCAGCACCGGTTGCTGCTTCAGCAGCGTTCGTTCCCGCGTGCGCACGTCGTAATCGAAAACCGAACGCGGCGTCACAAACGACTCGTACTGAAATCGCACCGCATCAGTCGTAAATTCCGGATTCGCTCCCAGCTCGGCGTTGTAGGCGGGTTCCGTAAATTCGATTCGATGCGAGCCTTCAAGAAGCTCCGCTTTGCGATTCCCCAGATCCACAATCCGCAGATAAGGCAACCCGCCTTCGCGTTCCACCAGCACCAGGTGCGATGCAAACGCTTCCGCCGCGCTCAGCATTACGCTCGGGCGGTTGGGAACAATCGTGCGCCAATTTCGCCGCGCTGGCTCGCTCGCCGCCACCTCCATCAATCGAAACGTCCGCCCTCCCAGATTGCTGCGAATATAAAACACACCCTCATCGCGCCCGTCCCCCGGCCCGCCACTCGCCTTTGCCGCCGCACTCGGATGATGCTCCACGTAATATTCGTGATTATCTTCTCGTGCATCGATCAGCGAAAAATCGCCCTGCGCCTCTCTCGCCGAAAGAAATCGCACTTCGCTCGCCGTATGACTTGCGCTCGTAAGCAGCAGAAAGCTTCCGCTCCGCGTGCGCTCCACTCCGACGTGAAACCGCTCATCCGTTTCTTCGTAAACCAGTGCCGGCGTCTCTCCTGAACCCACCACGTGCCGGTACAACCGGTAAGACCGCTTCGTAGTTTCATCTTCCTCGGTGAAAAACAGCGTGCGACTATCCGTGGCCCACGCCGCGCTGGTCACACGCTCAAATGTTTCCACCAGCGTCTCCCCATTCGCCAGATTCTTCACTCGCAGCGTGTACTGCCGGTATCCCGTCGTATCCGTTGAGTACGCCAGCATCGCGTTGTCATCGCTCACCGCCGTCGCGCCCAGCCCCAGAAACGAATGGCCCTCGGCCAGCGCATTCAAATCCAGCAGCACTTCCTCCGCCGCACCCTCCACATCTCGCTGCCGGCAATGCGTGGGATATTGCTTGCCTTCTTCCGTCCGTGTGTAATAGCGATAGCCGCGCAGCCGGTATGGCACCGACAAATCCGTCTGCAGTATTCGCCCCAGCATTTCCTGGTACAACTTTTCCTGCAGCGCTTCCGTCGGCTGCAGCACCGCATCGGTGTATGCGTTTTCCGCCTTCAGGTACTCGATGACCTCCGCGCTTTCCTTCTCCCGCAGCCACGCGTAGTGGTCCACGCGACGGTCGCCGTGCAGTACCGCTTCCACCGGTTCGCGGCGGGCCATCGGCGCGCTCACAATTTCGCTGGCAGCATTTTTGCTTGAAATGTTATTTCTCACAGAAATCGGCGTAACGGTCTTGGCTTCCGTGCTCATTATTCTCGTTCGCGGTTTCGCTTCGTAAAACGCACCACCATGACCTCGCGGTGCGCTCGCTGACCAGCTAGGATTGGCTTCGTCCGCTATACTAACGGAACTGCGCGACCGGAGAAAGCCGGGAGAAACCCGTCGCCGCACGCAAAACCCAGCTATCGTATGCTCTTGGTTCGAGCTCGCAAGCTGGCCAGCTTGCGGCGTGATACCACCGCAGCTTCTAGCCAAGAACGACGGCCAATAATGGAGCACTATGCCCCCCGAAACTGAAATAAAACTTAAAATCTCCAACCTCAAAGCTTTCGAGCGTCATTTGAAGCGCCTTGGCGCTAAACCCGCCGCGCCATCAGGCCCCGCGCGCGTTCATGAAGAAAATCAAATTTTCGATACTCCCGATGGGGGCCTCGCCAAACACGGTCAACTCCTTCGCCTCCGCACCGAAACACCCGCCGACAACACTCGCGCCATTGGCAAAAAAGCCGGCAAGAAAAAATCCGCCGCTCACCGCAAGGATAAAAAGCCCTCGGCTCCCGCGCCGAATCGCCAGATCCTCACCTTCAAGAGTCCTTCCATTCATCACGGCGCCGCCGACCCTCATCCCCACGCCGCTTCTCACAAAGTCCGCGAAGAAATCGAAGCGCAAGTCTCCGACTCCGGTAACCTGATGAAAATATTTGAAGGTCTCGGCATGCGCGGCTGGTTCCGCTACGAAAAGTTCCGCACCACGTACCAACTCCCCGCCACCAGAGCCTGGGCCAAGGGCCTGCTCATCGAACTCGACGAGACCCCCATCGGCACGTTTGTCGAACTTGAAGGTCCCCCCAACGCCATTGACCGCGCCGCCCAGGAGCTCGGCTTTTCCCGCCGCGACTATATCCTCACCAACTACCTCTCTCTGTACATCTCTGAATGCCGTCGCAAAGGCGTCCAGCCGCAAAACATGCTGTTCCCGGAGAAATCGAAGAAAAACCGTTCCTAAAAATCCGTATCCGCGAAAATTCTGCCCGCAACCCTCATTCTTTGCTTGACATGCAGCGCTCTCCGGCTTATCACTGCAATTGACGTTTCGCGCGGCTCTTCAATTCTCGATCCGACCGCGTCCACGTCCTCTTTCGCACCAACTGTTTTTAATAAATGTCTCATCGGTACGGGGTGGATTCTCTCTCGATGTACTTAAGCGGCGAACTCGAACCTGAGCCTGGCGGCCTCCCGTCGGGCCCTGATCGAAACTTTGTAACACCTTTGATCGTCCCGGCGCAGCTTGTCGCGCTAGGTGTCGCACAGCAAGCGTTGCGCGGGAGGTTTGCCCGCGGGTAGCGATTCCATTCTCGTCAGGAATTTGCCCGCGGCCCACGCACTGGTCGCGGTTTTTTTATTTGTGTCCAGTTTTTGCTGACAACCTGAGCGCACGCCATCGACCCAGCCTGGTCAAGCAGCTGGCGTACGCGAAACCAAGCAGCCCATCAGCAGCACCGCAGCACGCACCAAACGAGGACCAGCTATGGAACTCTACGCAACCGAACTCATGGGCGCCAAAGTCTTCGACGCGCAAGGCCATTACGTCGGACGCATCCGCGAATTCTTTATCGAGCCAGCCGACCAGCCCAACCGCGTCTCGCATTTCCTGCTCTCTCGCGGCAATTTCCCGCCGCTGGTAGCGCGCCACGATCAAATCGCATCAATCATTGTCGGCACCGTCCGTCTCAACGTCAGCGAACGAGCCCTCGCGCTTTATGAGCCCAACGAATCCTTGCTCGCCGTGCAGAAAGACTTGCTCGATCAACAGATCATTGACACTCGCGGCCGTAAAGTCGTGCGCGTAAACGACGTCGACCTGGTCGAGCAGCGCACTAACGGCAATACCGAGCTGCGCCTCACACAGGTAGATGTCGGCCTTCCCGGCGCCGTTCGCCGCCTGCTTCATGGCTTTGTGTCTCCCGCGGTCATTCGCAAATTGCAAAGGCGCCTCCCGCAAAGCACCATTCGCTGGGAGTTCGTCAATCTCGTCGAGCCCGACCCATTGCGCCGCGTCAAACTGCGCATCACGCATGAAAAACTGGAAGACCTGCATCCCGCCGATCTCGCTGACATCATCGAAGACCTTTCCGCCGCCGAGCGGCAGGGAATCATCGCCTCGCTCGATGAACAGACCGCCGGCGCCGTGCTCGCCGAACTCGACGAGCGCCTCACCACGCAAATTGTGGAAAAACTCGATCCCGGCAAAGCCGCCGACATCCTCGAAGAAATGGCTCCCGATGCTGCCGCCGATCTTCTCGCCGATCTTCCCAAGCGCACCTTCGACGAAGTCCTCGACGAAATGCCCGGCCAGGAAGCCCGCGAAGTTCGCGAACTCCTCGAGTTCGATCCATCGACCGCGGGCGGCATGATGAATACCGACTTCGCGTTCGTCAGCGAAGCCTCCACGCGCGATGAAGTTTTGCAATGGTTGCGGGAGCAGGAATTAAATCTCGATCAGTTGGACACCATCGTCCTCTTGGACAGCGCCGCGCAGTTCGCCGGAACCGTCTCCGTGTCCCGCCTGCTCCTCGCCGCGCCCGAGCAGCGCATGTCCGAGCTGAAAATGGAGCCGCTTCTCAGTCTGGAGCCTAATGCCGACGGCGACGAAGTGGTCGAGCTGTTCGACAAATACAATTTGCGCACGTTGACGGTGATCGATAAATCCCGTCATCCAGTCGGCGCCATCGCCGTGGATGACGTGGTATCGCGGCTGGTGAAATCGCAATAGCCTCACCGGGCTTCATCGCCAAAACGTTTTGCCGTCGCCAATAATTTTTATCCGCTGAAGAAAGGGAATCGCCCAGCAACAATGGATTGGAGAGCCATCGCGAACAGGTTCGCAACCGTGCGGTCAGGCGGAACCGACCTGCAAAAACGCATTCGCGGACTGCGTCGCCGCCTCACGCTGCTCCTCGCCGTCGTGGGTCCCGGCCTGATCACCTCCAACGTCGACAACGACGCCGGCGGAATTTCCACCTACACGCAGGCGGGCGCGCATTACGGCTACGCGCTTCTCTGGTCTTTGATTCCCATGACCATCGCGCTCTACGTCACCGAAGAAATGTGCGCGCGCATGGGCGTTATCACCGGCAAAGGCCTTTCCGATTTAATTCGCGAAGAATTCGGCTTTCGCCCGACCTTCTTCGTTATGATCACCGGGTTTTTCGTGGACCTCGCCAACGTCGTCGCCGAGTTTGCCGGCGTCGCCGCCGCCATGGAAATTTTCCACGTCAGCAAATACATCGCCGTGCCTATCGCCGCCGTCGTGGTTTGGGTTCTCGTGCTGAAGGGCACCTATCGTCAGGTGGAAGTCATCTTCTTTTTCGCCTGCGGTTTCTACGTCACCTACATCGCTTCCGCATTCATGGCCAAGCCGGACTGGCTGCTCGCCGCGCGCGCTACCGTGATCCCCAGCGTGCAGTTCAATTCCAATTATTTGCTGATGCTCACCGGTTTGATCGGCACCACCATCGCCCCGTGGCAATTTTTCTATCTGCAGGCTGGCTTCGTGGAGAAAAAAGTCGGCCCTCGCCAGTATCCTCAGGCTCGCGCGGATGTCTTGGTCGGCAGCATCAGTTGCATGGTGATCGTTTTCTTTATCATCGTCTGTACCGCCGCCACTCTTTACGCCCACGGTTTCACGAATATCACCGAAGCCAAGGACGCCGCCAAGGCCCTGATCCCGCTCGCTGGACCGTGGGCCGGTTATCTGTTCGCTTTCGGTTTACTGAACGCTTCCGTTTTTGCCGCATCCATTTTGCCGCTATCCACTGCGCACGTAATCTGCGAAGGTCTCGGATTTGAAGCGGGCATCGACCACAAATTCGAGGACGCCAAAATTTTCTATGGCCTGTACACCGTGCTGATCGCCGTCGGCGCAGGCGTCGTCCTTCTTCCCAACGCTCCGCTCTGGAAAATTTTGATTTTCTCGCAGGTTGGCAACGGCATCTGGCTCCCCGTCGTCGTAATTTTCATCCTCTTGCTCGTCAACCGCCGCGACCTCATGGGCGACTACGTCAACACCGTCACCTTCAACATCATCGCCTGGGTCACCGCCATCTTCATGATCGCCCTGACCCTCTTCCTGACCTACGCTGCCATCTTCATGCCCTCCGCCCCCTCGCCCTGATGCTGATCCCGTGCGATTAAACTTCGGCAATTTCAAATCCGTCCTTGGAAATAATTGACTTTCTTGCCTTACGCGTCTATTGTCGCGCGAGTCTTTTTTATCTGTATTCCGTACATTTTGGCCAAACACCGGTCTCTATGTCGGACTGTAAACCACTGGACCCAAGGAGGGTCACACACCGATGCGCGCTCTAAATGTTTTCGCAGTTGTTCTCCTGTCCGTCTTCGCCGCCTCTAGCGTTCAGGCCCAGAATGACGCACTGGTCGGCACTTGGAAGCTGAATGTAGAGAAATCCAAATACGAACCAGGACCGACCCCCAAGAGCCTCACTCGCACCGTCGCGGCTGATGGCGACGGCGTGAAATATACTTTCGAAGGTGTTGCCGGCGACGACAAGCCCATTTCCTACAGTTTCTCTGTCAAGTTTGACGGCAAGGATAATCCCATTTCGGGCTCTGTTCCCAACGGCGCTGATACTGCCGCAATAAAACGCGTCGACTCCCATCATTATGTCGCGACCCTGAAGAAGGGCGGCAAAACCGTTGGCACCTCGAAAGTATCCATCTCCGAGGACGGCAAAGTTGCCACTGTCGACGCCACCGGAACGAACGCGGCTGGCGTAAAAACCCACGACATCCAGGTTTACGACAAGCAATAACCACCCAACTACATCTTTAACGACGTGATTTGCAGGGCGGCTTCAAACGGGCCGCCCTCATTTTTTTCTAACGGACTTTCCCGGCAGTAACGCGAGTGCAATCCCTCTACGTCACTCTCTTCCTTCCCCGATTGCTGAGAGGTTTGCGTCACTCCTAGGCGACTCACCAGGCTCGATAGGGAACCTTGGAAATCTCGACGGGAACTTCCAAACCTTTTAGCAATCGTTCACGCATCAGGAAGCTTACTACCGAACTTTGGGATCGCGCGTGGTCTGGCGTCGGACCAATGACTATCTTGTGCACCCCAAACGTTAAGTTGTCACCAAACAGAGGAAACTTAGAAAAAGGAATTAGCAATGATTTTCCCTCTCGAAAGTCGAAAGCCGTGGACGAACAGAACAGCGGTCTTGATATAACCCTCCATTCCTTTTCGTCGCGAAAGGACTCGTCTTTCAAAATAGGAGCATACCTATTGAGATACGGTAGTAAATTTCCGGCCATCGCTGGGCTGAATAGGTGCTCGTCCTCAATTTCGCTAGCCTCACCCCCTGACGCGCGGGAAATATTTTCCTCAAGAACTTCTTGAACCAACGAACGAACGATGGCACGCTGCCGGACAGGATCATAAATGCAAGGAGCTAAATACCATTGTTTGATTGCAGCAGCCGATGTGAGGAGATCGGCGGGAAATCCGATAGCAAATCCTGATTCTCCACAACCGTATGCGCGCCACTGTGATAGTGAATCTTGAGCCTCCGAAAAGGAACACACGCAAACATTTATTGTCTGCGGTGTGCACTGTAATGCACTTTCCATCCGTCTGAGATTCTCCGATCGCAACTGATCCGCTTGCGAACTCTCCAACATTCGACCGATTTCTTCACGCACCAAGTCGATGGCGTGAACGAATTCCCGCCGATCATTCAAATACTGCGTATGAGTCACCCACATCTCGCGCGACCTAATAATTCCGAGTAGGCCCTTCTGGTTCGTATAGTGATAGAGAGGCTTGTCGAGGGGTGGGGAGAGGGTCTCGTTAAGAATAGATCGCTTCATCCTATTCATAAGGTTTGCGGTAATTTTAGAGTTGGTACCTTTTGGTGCTCGAATTTCATTCCCACTTTAAAGTTATCACCAGATCACAATTGCTGACGGGTGGCAGTTAGAATTTCGGGTGCAGTGCCTTTCTGTTTGTGTTGTAAGGATGCGGTTTTTGAATTCTGCTTTGCAAAAAATGGCGCGCCCGGAGAGATTCGAACTCCCGACCCTCTGGTTCGAAGCCAGATGCTCTGATCCGCTGAGCTACGGGCGCCTACGCTCACTATAGTCGCGGGCCGCCGCTTCCCACCACCAATTTTTTAATGCCGAATCTTTTCCACGCGCCCTGCAGCGAACGCCCTCCATCTACCCGTCACCACGTAGCCGTCGTAAAAAACTCACGTCCATCCGATCGAACCAAACCGCATCGGTTTAGCATCAAAGCTAAGTACAAATTCCGACACACACATTTGCATCCCCATCGGCCGTGTGCTAACTTTGCGCCATAAAGGGGAATCACCTCTAAGGCCGCCACCATCGTGTCCTTTCCAAAACTACAATCCGCGTCACCAATCTCCGCGCCTCAGGGCCTGGGCCCGATCAGTGTGGAAGAATCCGATCTCCTCAAAAAACTCGATCTCGCTCGTCTGCCGCGCCACGTCGCCATGATCATGGATGGCAACGGACGCTGGGCGCAGCGCCGCCACCTCCCTCGCATCGCCGGCCATCGCGCCGGAACCAAAACCGCCAGAATCGCCACCGAAACCTGCGCGCGCCTCAATATTGAAGCGCTCACGCTCTACGCTTTTTCCGTCGAGAACTGGCGCCGCCCCAAAGCCGAAATCGATTTCCTCATGGCCCTTCTGCGCGAATACATCCGCAAGGAAATGCCGTTGATCCAAAAAAATAATATCCGCATGCGTTTCCTCGGCCGCATCCATGAGCTTCCCGCCGGCGTGCAGAATGACGTCCGCGAAGCTACCGAGCGCACCGCCCGCAATACCGGCATGTTCCTGTGCATCGCCTTGAACTACGGAGGCCGCGCCGAAATCGTCGATGCCCTGAACTCCATCCTCGCCGAACGCAACGGCCACGGCTCCGCCGATCGCCTTACCGAAGCGCAGCTTTCTCGACACCTGTACACCGACGGCCTGCCCGATCCCGATCTCCTCATCCGCACCAGCGGGGAAATGCGCGTGAGCAATTTCCTGTTGTGGCAAATCGCCTACGCAGAAATCGTAGTCACCGAAACGCTTTGGCCCGATTTCAATCGTGCCCGCTTCCTCGAAGCCCTCGTCGAATTCCAAAAACGCGAACGCCGCTACGGCGGCATCCCCCAGGACGGCTCACGCCAATCCCCAGCTGCCTACCAATCCTCACAACGCGTAGTCGGCAAATAAAACAGCCTTCATTCTCCGTCGACACCGAACTCCTCGCCACACCCCGCACCTCTGTTGTAATCTTCTCCCCGTCAATGACCTGGAAAAGAATCGCCACTGCCGCCGTCCTGATTCCCATCGTCGTCGCCCTCGTCCTCTGGGCCTCCACCATCGTCGTCGCCATCGCCATAGCCGTCATCATCCTCCTCGCCCTCTTCGAGTACTTCGCCCTTGGCGACGCCATGGGCCACCGCGCCTACCGCTTATGGACCGCCTTCTGCGCCTTGCTGATCGTCTATCTTCAGTGGCTTTCCGCCGCCGTGCGCTGGGGAGAATTCAGCGGCATCATCTACCCCGCGCACCTGGCCAGTTTCCTCACGCGCATTTTCCCGCGCGCCGAAGACGCCATCTTCCTTTTTGTTCTAGGCATCGCCGCCCTCACGCTCGCCACGAAGCGCCCGCTCGTCGAAGCTCTGCCGTCCGCAGGCATCAGTTCCAGCGCACTCCTCCTCATCGCCTTTCCACTCTCTTACGCCGTCCGCCTCCACGCCCTCGGCAGGGAAGGGCCGCGTCTGCTGCTGTTCGTCCTGGTCATCACCTGGGCCGGCGACACCGCCGCATACTTCGCAGGCCGCGCCACCGGCAGGTTTCCGTTTGCCCCGCAGCTCAGCCCCAAGAAAACCTGGGAAGGCGCCATCGCCGGCTTCGTCGCTTCGTTGCTGGTCGCTCTGGCCTTCACTCGCTGGCTCAACATAGCCGTGTCGCATCTCCTCATCATGGCCGCACTCGGCAACGTTGCTGGCCAGGTTGGGGATCTCCTGGAGTCCGCCTACAAACGCAGCGCAGGCATCAAGGACTCCGGCACGCTGCTCCCTGGCCACGGCGGCATCCTCGATCGCATCGACGCGCTCATTCTAGCGATCCCGGTTGTCTGGTATTATGTAATTCTGGCCCAAGCGTACGCCATTAACTAAAGCCGTAAATTCCTCGCAATTGGCGACGGCAAACAAAATTCTCGTCCCGCGGGAAAGAGACTCGTGAAGCATTTAGCCATCCTGGGTTCCACCGGCTCCATCGGCCGTCAATGTCTGTCCGTCGTGGAGTCGCTGCCCAGCCAATTCGTCGTTGTCGCCCTGGCGGCCGGCTCCAATCTCGACGAAGTGATCTCGCAAATCGAGCGCCACCGCCCCGAAGTCGTTTCTGTTGCGAACGCCGCAAAGGCCGATCAGCTCGCCAAGCGCCTGCGCGCGCAAAAAATTTCGCCGCTCCCCAGCATTCACCACGGCCGCGAAGGCATGCGCGCCGTCGGCACTCACTCCGGCGCCGAGATTCTCGTCTCTGCCGCTGTTGGCGTCGTCGGCCTCGAAGCTACGTACGAAGCCGTGAAACTTGGCAAGACCGTCGCGCTCTCTAATAAAGAAGTTCTCGTTGCCGCCGGTGAACTGGTGATGGCCGCCGCCAAAAAAGCCGGTCGCGAACTCCTGCCCATCGATAGCGAGCACAATGCCGTGCACCAATGTCTGCGCGGCGGCCTCCATGCCGAGGTTCGCCGCGTGGTCTTAACCGCTTCCGGCGGCCCGTTTCGCAAGACCCACCTTTCCGATTTCGATTCCATCACCCCCGAACAAGCTCTCGCGCATCCGAACTGGCGCATGGGCAACCGCATCACCATCGATTCCGCCACCATGATGAACAAGGGCTTCGAAATTATCGAAGCGCGCTGGCTCTTCGGCATGCGCCCCGACCAGATCGACGTGGTTATCCATCCGCAATCGACAGTGCACTCCTTCGTGGAATTCATCGATGGCTCCGTTCTTGCCCAACTCGGCCCTACCGACATGCGCATGCCCATCCAGTACGCGTTAACCTATCCCGAGCGGCTGGCATCCAATCAGGTGGTGCTTGATTGGGGCAAAATGAAGCGACTCGATTTCGCCCGGGCTTCCACCCGCCGTTTCCCCTGCCTGCGCCTGGCGCGGGAAGCCATGAAAAAAGGCGGCGCGTGGCCTTGTGCGTTAAACGCCGCGGATGAAATTGCTGTCGCCGCGTTTCTTGATCGCCGTTTGCCGTTTAACGGCATTGCCGAAGTGATTGAAAGAGTTTTGTCCCGTACGCCGCGCATGAAGTTTGAAAATATGGCGGACGTGCTCGCCGCAGACGCGGAAGCCCGGCGCATGGCCACCGAAGAAGTAGGGAAGCCGTCAGTAACCGCCATGGCATCGTAAGCGCGAATAACTGGCGGCAAATAAAATCCGTCATCGTAAAATAGACGTAGCCTCAACAGGTCACAAAGCAACGAGCGTTCAGCAGTTCTGAATAGCAGTTCTGAAAAAGGTTTCGCCGTAATTTCAGGAGACTAAGCCGCATGAATCTGTTACTGGGCGTCGCGCTGGTGTTGGGCCTGATGATTATGATTCACGAGTGGGGCCATTTCATCATTGCCCGGCTCTTCGGCGTGCGCGTGGATGTTTTCTCCATCGGCTTCGGCCCCCGGCTTTTCGGTTGGAAGCGTGGCGCCACTGATTGGCGCGTAAGCGCCTTGCCGTTTGGCGGCTACGTTCGCATGGCTGGCCAGGACATAACCGACGCAGACGCTGGCGCCGCTGCGCCCACCGGTTCTTCCGATGAGTTGATGAGCAAACCGCGCTGGCAGCGTGCGCTGATTTCCTTCGCCGGCCCCGCGGTAAACCTGATCTTTCCGATTTTGGCGTTAAGCGTTCTATTCGTCGCTGTCGGCGTGCCGCACTCCGCCTACCTCGATCAGCCCGTGCAAATAGTGGCCACAACTTCCAAGCCCGGCGCACCAAGCCCATTCCAGCCCGGCGATAGTCTTCTGTCGCTCAATGGCGTCAACAATCCCACGTGGGAGCAAGCCGCGAAAACCATAAAGGACGCTGGTCCGACCGGCACTCTCTCCGCTGAAGTGGAAAACGCGGGCACTCGTCGCACCGTGCAGGTTGCTTTGAGCGACACCGCCACCGGTGATCGGCTGCTCGGCTATCCTCCGCTTCTGCCCGTGCTCGATGAAGTCGCGCCCACCAGTCCCGCCGATCATGCGGGCCTCAAAGAAAGCGACATCATCCAATCCGTCGACGGCCAGAAAATTCAGTATTGGGGCCAGTTCGTGGACCGCGTTCGCGGCTCGGAAGGCAAGCCCATCGCGCTGGATCTCGAGCGCAAAGGTCAGCCCGTACACACTGTCGTGACTCCCTTGCAGGGCATGACGGAGTCCGGCGAAAAAATCTATCAAGTCGGCGTCGCCGTTCGCGATCAAACCGCTTACCGCCGCGCTGGCCTGGTTGACGGCGTGAAAGATGCTGTGTCTCTTACTGGCGAACGCATCTCCGAAACCATCGGCGTCGTCGGCAAGCTTTTCAGTGGCCGCGTTTCCGTGAAGCAGTTGCAAGGTGCAGTAGGAATTTCACGCGCCGCCGGTGAAGCCGTACGCAAGGGCCCGCTCGCCGTGCTCTCGCTCATGGTGCTCATCAGCGTCAATCTCGGCATTCTGAACCTTCTGCCCATTCCCATTCTCGACGGCGGCAACATCCTTCTACTTGCCATCGAAGGCAGTATGCGCCGCGACCTCAGCATGAATTTCAAAGAGCGTTTCGTGCAGGTCGGCTTCGTCTTCCTCTTGGTGCTCTTCGCCTACGTTATGTACAATGACGTCATGCGAATGCTCCCAACCCATTCGTAAATCACGCGCTACTCGCACGAAACACATTTCTTAGATCCGCAGGCGGTTGTGTTTGGATTTTAATTTCGCGATTAGATCCTGGTTCTTCGGTTTCAGTTTTAGTTTCTGGGTGCCTCACACGCCAAAGTTGCGTGTGGGGTTTTGCATAACAATCGCCCAGCCGACTTTGCCACGCCCACGCATTGAAGAGGTTTCGCATGGCAGTATCGCCGTCCCACCGCGTCTCCACCGGTGAACGCATCAACACCGCGGAAACCACCGGCAAACTTCAGCAGACCTTAGGCCAGCGCGGCATTCGCATGACCCGCCAGCGTCGCGTTATCCTCCAGGTCATGGACGACGCCGAGCAGCACCTCGATGTCGATCAGATTCTCGCTCGCGCACAAAAAATCGATTCGGGCGTTCATCTCGTCACCGTCTATCGCACTATCGACCTTTTAAAAAAACAGGGCCTCATCGACGAACTCGACTTGCTGCATCTGCGTGGCGACCGCCACTATTACGAAAGCCACGGCCCGCGCGATCATATCCATGTCGCCTGCCTGCGCTGCGGAAAAGTCCGCGAATTCGAAAGCCGCCTCTACGAACAATTGAAAGAACAAATCGCCCGCGACTTCGAAATGCAAGTCACCATCTCCCGCACCGAAGTAGGCGGCTACTGCGCCGACTGCCTGGCCACCCAGGCAAAAAAATCCTCCGCCACACAGCCAACCCGCGAACCCAGCTCCCGATCAATATCCCCCCGCTCCCACTAACGACACTTGCGCATAACTTTCGACGTAAAAATCGCCGCCTACGCGGCAGTTGACCACTCCTCGCTCCACGCGAACAAATTACCGGCTGTCATTACGACCGAAGCGGGCCGATGCTTTTCCCCTCGTTCGCAGTAGCGAACGAGTCGGCTCGCGTAGCTTGCCCGCCTGGGCGGGTGAGCCTGCTCGCCGAGGCGAGGAATCTCTCTTCGATCTCAACCACGTCCACCCGATTTCTCGCAGTCCTAACACGTTCTCACGCCAACTTCCGCGCCGCCCGCATCCTTCGCAGCCGCGAAAAAAACCGCTCCGCCGCGGCAACATCCCGCGCAATCTGCCAGCGCAATTCCTCCGGCCCGCTAAACTTCTTCTCCTCGCGCAACCTCTCCCAAAACCGCACCTCTATCCGCTTCGCCGGAACGTTCCCCGCAAAGTTAAGCAAATACGTCTCCACGCTCAGCACACTCCCGTTAAACGTCGGCCGCATCCCAATATTCGTCACCGACCGATAACTCCGCGACTCTCCCGGAAATCGACTCCGCGTAATGTACACGCCGCGCGCCGGCAGCAATTCCTGCTCCGGCGCAAGATTCAACGTTGGAAACGTAAATTTCCGACCAGTCCCCGTGCCGCTCACAATTTCTCCCGTTAACGCAAACGGCCGCCTCAGCAGCCGCCCTGCATGGCTCACGTCGCCATCCATGATTTCGCGCCGGATGATCGTGCTCGAAACAACCTCCCCGCGATACACCACCGGCGGAATGATCACCACTTCAAACCCCAGCCGTTCTCCCAATTCGCGCAAAAGTTTCACGTTGCCGCTTTGCCGGTGCCCAAATCGAAAATTTTCTCCCACCAGAATCGCCGCCACCCGCAAATCGTTTACTAAAATCTCCTCCACGAAATCCAGCGGCTCCAGTCGCGCCAACTCCCTCGTAAACGGAAGCACCACCGCCGCTTCCACACCCATCATGCTGAACCCCGCGATGCGCTGCGTATTGGTGGAAAGTCGCAACGGTGCCGATTCCGGCCGCAAAACTTTTAACGGCGGCGGATCGAACGTCAGCGCCGTTGAAACCGCCTTCACCTCAATCGCTCGCTCCACTGCGGCTCGCAAAATTGCCTGATGTCCCAGGTGCAGTCCGTCAAAATTTCCAATCGCCAGTACGCTCGCGCGTTTCGTCGCGGCATAGTGCGCGCTCCACGCCGCCGACGAAGAAAATGTCGTCACTCCGGGCGCTGTCGCATCCAGTACCACGGACTCATGTTCTTTCACTACATCCCCATTCCCATCGCTCGCATTTACACCCACATCAAATTGCAATCCGTCGTAAGCCAGCTGCACATTGCCAAATCCGCCAGCCGCCAATCGTTGATTCGTTTCCTCGTGCGAAAGGTCGTGCGCGATGTGCGTGAACCACGCCCGCTTGGGCGCAAGTTTCTGCACCAGCGCCAGCGCCTGGTCCACCGTCTGATGCATCGGGTGAGGGGCGTCACGCAGCGCATCGATAATTAAATCGTCCAGGTCGTGCAGCAGCTTCTCCGACGATTCCGGCAACGCGCTGAAGTCCGTCAGATAAGCCGCGTTGCCAAAGCGGAATCCCAGCACTTCCAGGTCGCCGTGCACCAGCGGTATCGGCGTAATCGGCACACCCAGCAACGGAAACGGCCCGTCGATCAAATGCAGATCTACGCTCGGCACCGTGCTCAGCGTCGGCTTACCGTGAAAAACATAAGCGAACGCCTGCCGCAGCACGCCGAATGTTTCTTTATTTCCATACACCGGCAGCGCCGCTCGCTGCCGAATGTTGAACGGACGAATGTCGTCGAATCCCATGATGTGATCGGCATGCCCGTGCGTCAGTACAACCGCATCGAGCCGATCGATCCGCGCGCGCAAGGCTTGTTGCCGAAAATCCGGCGTCGTGTCGATCACCACGTTTTGTCCCCCGCGCGAAAGCAGCAGCGATGGCCGCAGCCGCTTGTCCCGCGGATCGCGCGAGCTGCACACCCGGCAATGGCAGCCCGGCGTCGGCACGCCCATGGAAGTGCCCGAGCCGAGCACGGTTAGTTTTATGGGTTCACGAGGCATGGAGAAGAAGGGAACTGCTCGATGGAATCATCGTGCGAAGCATTTACTTCGAGACGCTGTCTACGAAACATTTATTCTTGCGCGCGAGCTGTACAGAGCGAACTGCCGCGAATCATCTGAGTGCAAAGCGGCCGACCCGTACTCCGCATCGACCAACTAAATCGTTTTACCTCTTCGCGGTAGCCTTGACCTGTTTCGCCGCTTGCGCAGCCACTGCCTGGTTGACTTCCAGAAACGTCATTTTCAATTTGCCGAGAAGGTCCAGCAGCAAATCGCTTTCTTCCGGCGCCAGGTTGCCTTTGGTTTTCTCGTGCAGCGCATCCAGCATGTCGATCAGTTCGCGAGCCGCTTCCGGATCGAGCACCGGCTGCCCCGTGCGCGGATCCGCGTAAGCGCCCAGCACCATCGCCGCGTTGCTGCCGATCATGCGAATTAAATTTTCAAACGCCGGCGAAGCCTTCGGTACATCCGCGGGAGTCTGCGCTGCCGTTTCTCCCGCCGCGCCAACCAGTCCGGAAGCTCCCGCCACGGGAGCAGGCTTTCTAGCCGCTTCCAGTTGCGCCTCGCGCGCTGCTTCGCGTTCTGCTTTGCGTTCTTGGGCTTCCACAACGTCTTTTCGTATGTCGCCGTCGGATGTAAACGGCCTCCGGTCGATTACGCGGAATGTTTCTTCTTGCTTGTTGTCGGACAAGGCTTGATCCTCGGCAGTCAAATTCTTTTTCAGTTTATCATGCCTGACCGCTTTCAGTATTCTCTACTGCGCTGCAAATCCGCCCTCTAGCGGCTAACCACATGCGTTGTGAGAACGCTTGTCAAAATTTCCTCCTCGCCGTAAAGTGTACTGCCTGCTGACGAGCGCTCATCTGCGCATTGGCGATGCCTTCCCGAGTAAAGAATCCGCGAAATAACGAAAGCCGAAAAGCAGCGCGTCGAAAACCGTCCAATCCAAAGCACAAATCCCAAACCAATCAAAAACCCGCCAACAACAACAAAACTTTAACTGCCGGCGATTGGTTTGAAAAACTCGTCGCCGTACAAAAACGCCTGCGCGCTCCGCAAGGCTGTCCGTGGGACCGCGAACAAACGCACGCCACTCTTCGTTCTTACCTGGTCGAAGAAGCCTACGAAGTTCTGGACGCTCTCGATTCCGGCGACGACGCCAAATTCGCCGAGGAAATGGGCGATCTTCTTCTTCAGGTGGTTTTTCATTCGGAGATTGCGCGCGAGCAGGGCCGCTTCACCGCGGCTGACGTCGTCCGCGAAATTCACGATAAGATGGTTCGCCGCCATCCGCATGTCTTCGGAAAACTCCGAGCCAAAAATTCCACAGAAGTTTTGCAGCGTTGGGAGCGCATCAAGGCGCAGGAGCGCCTCGAAAAAGAATCCGCGCCAGTGAACGCTTCGGCGCCGGCGCCCAACGACAAAACTATCTCACTGCTCGACGGCGTTTCCCGCGGCTTGCCCGCCATGCTTGAAGGTCTGCAGCTCACCCGCAAAGCCGCCCGCGCCGGTTTTGATTGGAGCGATGCCGGCGGAATTTTCGAAAAATTGCGCGAAGAAATGGCCGAAGTTCGCCACGCATTGAACGAAAACGAGCTTGGCAAAGCCGAGGAAGAGCTTGGCGACTTGCTCTTTGCCGCGGTTAACCTCGCGCGCTTCGTGCAGGTCGATCCGGAAATCGCGCTTAAAAAAGCCAACGCGAAATTTCAGCGTCGCTTTGCGCAGATGGAAAAATCGGCATCGGCTCGCAACCGTGCATTCGCCGATTTGCCGCGCGAAGAAATGGAATCCCTCTGGGATTCCGTAAAACGCGCCGAAAATAAGAAACCGCAAACATTGAAATCCGCCGCCACCAGCACGCGGTGAATAACTGAAAAAGTAATCAGCCAACTAGCGGAAGGCCGTTGCTTATCAATAGCAGATCGTCGACCACGGATGTTCTATCACAAATGACTAGCGGCTCCCCCATCGTCGTTCGCAAATGCCACGCGCTCGACGAATTCCTTCGTTGTGTTGCCCTGGAGCGCGAAATCTGGGAAGAAGAAGATCTCGAGATCGAGCCCGTCACGCTCTTCGTTGTCGCCGCCAATTCCGGCGGCCAGGTCCTCGGTGCGTTCGACGGCGATCGCCTCGTTGGTTTCACGCTCGCTGTAGCCGGCCTGCGCGATGGCGCACCGTACCTCCACTCGCACATGACCGGTGTGCACTCCGGCTATCGTGATCGCGGCGTCGGTAGAATGCTCAAACTTTTCCAGCGCGAAGAAGCCCTCAGCCGCGATATCCGCACCATCTGCTGGACTTTCGATCCCCTGGAAATTCGCAACGCGCATTTTAATTTGAATCGTCTCGGCGCCATCTGCCGAAAATATCTGCCGAATTTTTACGGCGTCACTACCAGTCCTTTGCACCGCGGACTCGCTACCGATCGCCTGTTCGCGGAGTGGCATCTAGATTCGCCGCGAGTCGTCGCCGCCGTGGCAGGCGTGACCGTCCACGTTCCGGACAATCCCGCCGTCATCGAATTATCACCAGATCTCGGGTTAGCATCATCGCCAAATAAAATGCCCAACGAAACGTCGGGTCCGTCGCGAGGCCCTCAGCATCTAGCTGCTCTCCAATCGCGTTTGCAAACCGATTTCTCGAAATATTTCAATCGAGGCTACGCAGCGGTCGCCGTGCGCACCGACTCGGCAACTCCCGCCTACCTCTTGTACCCATGGAGTGATTTTTAACGTCTCTTTAGTAAGAGCGTCGAGCGGTCGTTACAGAAACTGCGTCGATTTTAAAAACGGGGCTGTGCATCCAATCATGAAAATATCCGAACTTACCCTTCGCGAAGTTCCCATGAAATTAGTTGTGCCATTTGAAACCAGCATGGATCGCACCGACCTCCGCCGAATCCTCCTGGTGGAGGCAAAAATTAACGGCGCCTCCGGTTGGGGCGAGTGCGTCGCAGGCACCACACCCTACTACAGCCCCGAGACCGAGGCGACCGCGTGGCTCACCTTGCGCGAGTATCTCTGGCCGCTAATCAAAGGCAAAGAATTTGAATCTGCTTCCGAAATATGGGGGCTGCTCGAGCGCGTGCGCGGTCACAACATGGCTAAAGGATCACTTGAAGCTGCCGTGTGGGACGCTGAAGCCCGAATCAAAAATGTTCCGCTCTGGAAATTAATCGGAGGCTCCCGCCAGGAAACTAGCAGCGGCGTCTCCATAGGAATTAAAAAATCACTTGAGGTTTTAATTGCCGACGTAAAGAAAGAAATAGACGCCGGATACCAGCGCATCAAAATTAAAATCAAGCCGGGGAACGATCTCGAGCCCGTCCGCCGCCTGCGCCAGGAGTTTCCGAGAATTAAACTGATGGTTGATGCCAATTCCGCCTATCGTCCGGAGGACTGGCCGTTGCTCAAGCAACTCGAAGGCTTCTATCTGATGATGATCGAGCAGCCGCTTGGCTGGGACGACCTCTACAGCCATATCGAATTGCAGAAGAAACTCGACACGCCCATCTGTCTCGACGAGTGCATCCATACCGCGGAGCAGGCCGAGGCCGCCGTGACTTTGGGCGCCTGCAAAATCATCAACATCAAACTGGGCCGCGTCGGCGGGTTCACCGTCGCCAAACGCATCCATGATATTTGCCAGCAACACGGCGTTCCGGTATGGTCCGGAGGCATGCTCGAATCCGGCATCGGCCGCGCACACAACATCGCGCTTTCCTCGCTGCCGAACTTCACGCTTCCCGGCGACATCACCGCGAGCAAGCGCTACTGGGAAGAAGACATCATCGAACCGGAAGTTACCGTGTCTCCGCAGGGAACGATACGCATGCCGCAGGGTCCGGGAATTGGTTTCGAGCCGCGGCGTGATCGCATTGAAAAACTTACCACGCGCGTCGAGCGCCTCACCTAGTTACAATAACTCGTGGCACTAAGAGGTACATTGGAAAAATTGCCCATGCGTAAAGGCGGACCTGCCGCGCGAATCGCCGTGATTCCCGGCGATGGTATCGGCAAAGAAGTCACGCCCGAAGCGCTGAAAGTTTTGCGCTCAGTCTGTTCCGCCACGGGCCGCTCCATGGAGTTTGTCGAATTCGATTGGGGCGCCGACAAGTATCTGCGTGAAAACGTTAGCCTGCCTGATGGTGCGGTAGAAATGCTGCGCGACGATTTCGACGCCATTTTATTCGGCGCGCTCGGCGATCCCCGCGTTCCCTCCAATCAGCATGCCGCGGATATCCTGCTGGGCTTGCGATTTAAGCTCGACCTGTATGTGAATGCTCGCCCCGTCGAGTTATTTCACGAACGCCTCACGCCGCTGCGCAATCGCACGGAAAAAGATATTCGCTTGATGGTGTTCCGGGAAAATACCGAAGGTCTCTATGTCGGCGTCGGAGGATTCTTCAAGAAGGGAACTGCCGACGAGATCGCCGTCCAGGAAGACGTGAATTCGCGCAAAGGCGTGGAGCGCATTATTCGCTACGCCTTCGAGTATGCACAGGGCAAAAAACTCAAGCGCGTGTGCATGAGCGATAAGTCCAACGCCATGACCTTTGCGCACGATTTGTGGCAGCGCGTTTTCAAGGAAGTTCGTCAGGAATATCCGGCCATAGAATCGCGCCATCTATATATCGATACGCTCGCCATGGAGCTCGTGCGCGACCCGACGCAGTTCGACGTCATCGTCACCTGCAATCTTTTTGGCGACATCATCAGCGACCTCGGCGCGCAACTCGCCGGAGGTTTAGGCCTGGCGCCCTCCGGCAACATTCATCCGGGTAAAACGTCGCTCTTTGAGCCGGTGCATGGATCGGCCCCCAACATCGCGGGCAAGGGAATCGCAAATCCATTCGGCAGCGTGCTGGCATCCGCCATGATGCTGGATTTTCTTGGGTGGACCCATCAAGCTTCCGCGCTAAATGAAAACGTGAAAGCCGCTCTACGTCACAATGTTGTCACTCCCGATCTAGGCGGCACCCACACGACCGCGCAGGTCGGCGATTGGCTGGCGAAGATTGTTAAAAATGTCGGCATTCGACATCTCAAGTCCAACCTTAAATTTTAATTTTTGCGAAATCCCGCACGACCTCAGCGTCTCCCCTGAAATGTCGGCGTGTCGACAATACAAGCATAACTTTAAATCTGGGAGTGAGAGTCTCTGCACCCGTGCCGATCCCGAAGGCAATCATCGTCGCCAAAACTTTCAGCCGGAATTAAAAAATTCGATATTCAGATCATCAAGCATTACTTTAACTATTGAATTTCAGAAAATTATCCTTACGGCATACCAGAAAAGTCGACGCGCCGACATTGCAAGAAACACTTTAACTGTCACAATCGCACGAGTGGCAAGTGTCCTTCGAGAAATGTCGGCAGTTCGACATTGCAAGTTTCACTTTAGGTTTAAGAAAATCCACTTTGCGCAGCGAAAGGGACGCAGGAGGCAATTCGTGTTTTTAAGTTTTGAGGGTAGAACGACCTTTAAAGGGATTGGCGAGAGGGTGCCTGCGACTTCGCGAGCACCGCAGCGACATCCCCAACAAAAATCCTCCAATGTGCGCCCACCAGGCCACGCCTCCCGAAGCGACCGCTCCAAGACTCGTGACCCCTGAAACAAATTGCAGAAAGAACCAATACCCCAGAATGAATACAGCTGGAATCGGTACTAGAAAAATAAACACCAGTGTCAGAATGCGTGCGCCGGGGTACAGCACCAGGTATGCGCCCATCACTCCGGAAATCGCGCCGCTCGCTCCCAGCGATGGCAGGGGAGAGTTCAGATTGAAAAGCACATGCAGGAAACCCGAGCCTACGCCGCAAACCAGATAGAACAACAGATACGTAAAATGCCCGAAAAAATCCTCGACGTTGTCGCCGAAAATCCAGAGGAACAACATGTTGCCGGCGATATGCGCAAAGCCGGCGTGCAGAAACATACTGGTCACCAACGGCAGAAAGGTGCTGTGAAAATCAATTCGCCCTGCCAGGAACGCCGGGAAGCGCGCCGGGATGGTTGAATTGGCCATTACGAAAGCTTTGACCAGGTGCGGGGACAGCGTCAGTTGATAGAAAAAGACGGCGATATTTATCCAGATTAAAACGACATTGATGACCGGGAAATTCCGGTGCCGGTTGAGGTCTTTTAAAGGAATGAACACGTGGCGGGCCGTCGTCAGAGTAACGAAATCCCGTCGAAATGGAAAGAGCTTGCGCTCGCAAGAATAATTTTATTTTTGTAGCTGACAGATCATGCTGCTGATTTACACGGCAAAAATCGAATTACCGAGTTCATCTTAGTTTTTTATCGGCAAAAGATTGCGCCGCGCATGCGGGTATGGTAATTAAGCATGTTCCGCGTGTGCGCAAATTTGAGCCTGTGCAACGGCTCAGCGAAAATGACCGCGGCGAAATTCATGCCCGCCCGGGAAACGGAAGCCATCATTTTAAAAACTTTTCCCCTGGGGGAGGCGGACCGGCTGGTCAGTTTTCTGGGGCGCTCTTCAGGACGAATGCGGGGAGTGGCCGCCGGAGCTCGGCGCATCAAGAACCGCTACGGCTCGACTCTGCAGGTTTTATCGCACGTGCAGCTGTGGTACGTGGAAAAGGAAACACGCGATCTGGTGCGCATCCAGCAGTGCGAGTTGCTGGAGTCGTTCAACAAATCGCAGAGCGACTACCACCTCAGCATCGGCATGGCCGTGGTCAGCGAAGTCACGGAACTGGTGCTGCCCGAACACGAAGTTTCGGAGTCGATGTTTCGCTTGATCCTGCTTACGGCGCAGGAAATCGAGCGGACCGGCGATTGGATTTTGCCGCTGGGCTATTTTGCCTTCTGGACTGTGCGATTGAGCGGTTGGCTCCCGCGCTTCGATCGTTGCGCGGTTTGTTCTACTCCGTTCGGCGCGCGCGCTTCGTATTTCGCCAACTGGGAGCCGGGCCTGCTGTGCGAGAAGTGCCGCCGCACGGGAATGCCGGCGATGCATCCAGCAGCCCGCGAGCTGGCGGAACGTTTCACGGGAGAGCGGCTTGACCGCATCGCGTTCCCCGAAGAATTAAAGTTAAGCGTGAGAGAATTACGCGACGCGGCGCTCGGCTGGGTGGAGCACCATACCGAGCGAAAATTGGGAACGAAACAGCTACTGGAGAACAATTGAAATCTAAAGTAAAACCTGAGAAAAAACTTGTTGGGTTAAATTTTCAGGATCTCATTTTACGGCTGTCGCAATTCTGGGCGCGGCAGGGATGCGTTCTTCAGCAACCCTACGATGTGGAAGTGGGAGCCGGCACCATGCACCCGGAAACGTTTCTTCGTGTCCTGGGGCCGGAGGCCTACCGCGTTGCCTTTGTGCAGCCGAGCCGCAGACCCGCCGATGGCCGGTACGGCGAGAATCCCAATCGCCTCTATAAGCATTCGCAATTTCAAGTAATACTTAAACCCTCGCCCGCAGACGTTCAGGACATATATCTCAAGAGTCTTGGCGCAATTGGTATCGATCTGCGTGTTCACGACATTCGATTTGAAGAAGACAACTGGGAATCGCCGACGCTGGGCGCGTGGGGCATCGGCTGGCAGGTACTGCTGGACGGACTGGAGATTACCCAGTTCACCTATTTCCAGCAGAGCGGAGGAATTGACCTCGATCCGATTTCCGTGGAACTGACGTATGGACTGGAACGCATCTGCGCTTTCCTGCAAGGCGTCGACAGCGTGTATGACCTGCGCTGGTCCGCGGATAAAACGTATGGGCAGATTCGACTGGCGGAAGAGCAGCAACTTTCCGTTTACAGTTTCGATCGCAGCGACGCGCACGCGATCCGTGCGGAATTCGATTTACACGAAAAACAATCTAAAGAACTACTTGAAGGTTTCGCAGCGAGCAAAGGGGAGGATCGCGTACGCTATCCGCTTCTGGCGGCGTACGATCATTGTCTGAAGTGCTCGCACCTCTTTAATTTGCTGGACGCACGGGGCGTTATTTCCACGACCGAACGGGCAGCGCTGATGGCACGAGTGCGTAGCGCCGCGTGCAGAACGGCAGCGGCGTACCTGGAACAAATCGGCGGCCCTGCAAAGCGCCGGGAGCTGCGCGCATGAGTACGCTCAACCGCAAAACCACCTTGGCGCAACCGTCCGCAGCCAAACCTGAGAAGAAACAGGAGCTGGTCTTCGAGATCGGCTGCGAAGAAATTCCCGCCGGGATGCTGCCGCGCGCGGAAGAAGAACTCCGCACAAATATCATCAAGCTGCTGACGGCGGAAAATCTAATCGATGGCGTAACGGTAGAAACGTTCAGCGGGCCGCGCCGACTGACTGCGTGGGTGCGTGGACTGACGCCCAAGCAGGCCGACGTCACCAGCGACGTGACCGGCCCGCCGAAATCCGTGGCGTATGATCACGAAGGCTTTCCAACGCGTGCAGCGCTAAGCTTTGCGGAAAAACAAGGGCTTCAAGTTAACCAACTGCACCTCATTCACACGTCGAAGGGCGAGTACCTTGCGGCCAAGCAGGTGAAGCGGGGGAGAACGGCGGAAGAAATTCTGAGCGAGATCTTGCCTCGCGCGATTCACGATTTGACCTGGCCGCGCTCGATGACGTGGACAGGCTTGGATGGCGCGCGCTTTATCCGGCCCATTCGCTGGCTGCTGGCGGTGCTGGATGGTAAGCCGGTGCGGTTCTCTTACGGTGGCGTTTTATCTGGCGATAAAACACTTGGGCATCGCTTCCTGGGACGAGGACAGCTCACGATACGTAATTTCGCGGAGTACGAAAAGAAACTTGGCTCCAATGGCGTGATTGTCCGCCCGCAGGCGCGGCGGGAAAAGATAGAAAGAGAATTGACGCAGCTGGCAAGAAAAAGCGGCTTCCAGATACACGAAGATACATCCCTTAAAAACCTCGTGTGTTACTTGAATGAGTACCCGACAGTGATCGAAGGCGATTTCGATACGGAGTATCTGAATCTACCGGACGAAATTCTTGTCACCGTGATGCGCGATCATCAAAAGTATTTTGCAGTGGAGAATAAGCGCGGGGAACTGGCGCCACATTTCCTGGCGGTGATCAACTTGGCAAAAGATCCGCGTGGCCTGGTGCGCGCGGGGCACGAGCGAGTGCTGCGTGCGCGATTCGCGGACGCACAATTTTTCTGGAAGTCGGATCAGAAGACGCAACTCGCGGATAACTTACCGAAACTCGAACGCGTGACATATGAATCGCGACTGGGAAGCTATCGCGACAAGGTCGAGCGTGTGCGGGCTATCTCGCGGTGGCTGACGGAGCAGTGGTACAGCAGCGGCATCATCAACGCGCGCGTGGCGGAAGCGGACCGCGCGGCGGAGCTGGCCAAGTGCGACCTGGCCACCGAGATGGTGCGGGAGTTTCCTGAGCTGCAGGGAATCGTCGGCGGCCTTTATGCGCGCGCGCAGGGCGAACCGGACGAAGTGTCGGACGCGGTTTACGATCACTACCGGCCGGTGGGCTTGACGGATCCGATACCGCGCAACGTTACCGGCTGCGCTGTGGCGCTCGCGGACAAACTGGACTCCATCGCGGGATGTTTTACGGTTGGAGTAGTGCCGACCGGCTCAAGCGATCCGTACGCACTACGGCGTGCAGCGTTGGGCATCGTTAAAATCATTTTGGAAAAGAAGCTTCCGGTTTCGCTTTCGCTGACGATGGGCTCGGCGGCAAAGGCGTTGCTGGTGCACAAGCCCAAGAAGGCGATGACCGCGGCGCAAGAGACACAAGTGCTGGACTTTATTCTGGATCGTGCGAAATTTATTTTCCGGGACCGCGATGGATTCGCCTTCGACGAAGTGAATGCGATATTTCGCGCCGGGGCAGACGACCTGGTGGATGCGCAAAAACGTCTGGTGGCGCTTAAATCGATCCGTAAGTCGAAGAACTTCGAGCCGCTGGCGGTATCGTTCAAGCGGGTGCGAAAGATCTTGGAGAAAGCCAACCTGAGCGGCGCCGACGGGAAGCATGTACAGATCGAGTTGTTCGACCACGATGCGGAGCGCGCACTTTATCACGACATGCGCGAGGCGGCAGCGCGGGTGCAGACGGCCAAACGCGCAGGGAAGTATCAGGAGGCCCTGGAGGTTGTTGCCGGACTGCGACCATCGGTGGACCGCTTCTTTGAAGAGGTAATGGTGATGGCCAACGATGAGCGCATCCGGACAAACCGGCTGACGCTGCTGGCGCAGCTGCTGAAAGAGTTCACGACCGTCGCGGACTTTTCGGAAATTGGCGCGGAAGAACGGCGATGAGGTCATCACAAGGTACAAATTGTCGGCATGCCGACAATTAAAGTAATACCTGAAGCCATGCGTAGCAGCTCATTACTCGCAAGTCAGCTTAGAATGTCGGCAGTCCGACATTTCAGTATTAGTTGAAGTGAAATTGGTGCCAAGAAGTCGACCGGAAAATTTGGAATTCTCCACGCCGAAATCTAATGTTTTGGTTGAGGCATAAAACTTATCTTAAGGCGCAGCTTGAGCACCTGAGAATCCGAACGCGGCGGCGCTAGAACAGTTAAAGTAATGGTAGAGGTTTCGTCTGGACACGAAAGTCGTTACGGAACGAATAAAATGTCGGCACGCCGACAATTCAAGTTTCGGTTTAGATTCTAAATGCCACGGCCAAACGTTCGCGCTATCAAGTGCAAGGCGAAAATGTCGGCAGTCCGACAATTAAAGTATTGGTCGAGTATCTGTCGAGGTCGTGATTTTCACTGCGAAGCGAAATTGTCGGCGTGCCGACAAGTAAAGTAACGGTTGAGGGGTTGGCCAGCGTTCGAATGGCAACAATTCGAATGACGTGAGCATGGGCAACCGGGTTCAATGAGAACTTTAAGTTGTTTGCGGAGCAAGAGAGGCGTCCGAAAGTTCATTTTATTTCTTTCGGTAATTGAGTTTGAAGAAGCGGTTGGGTAGTCGACAACCGCGTAGTTCATAAATCCTACATCGAGGGTCACAGTGAAAAAATGGGTATATTTTTTTGGGGCGGGCAAGGCGGAAGGTAACGGAGAGTGGCGCGACGTGCTGGGCGGCAAAGGGGCTGGCTTGGCGGAAATGACCAAAATCGGATTGCCCGTGCCTGCGGGGTTCACGATTTCAACGGAAGCGTGCGACTACTTCTATAAGAACGGCAAGAAGTATCCTGGTGAGTTAAAGAAAGAGGTTGCCGAGCACGTGGCGCGACTGGAGAAGGTGACGAAGAAGAACCTTGGCGATCCAAAGAGCCCGCTACTGGTAAGCGTTCGCTCAGGATCCGCGCGGTCGATGCCAGGCATGATGGAGACAATCCTCAACCTGGGCTTGAACGATCGCAGCGTAGAGGGATTGGCGGGAGCGACGAAAAATGAGCGCTTCGCCTACGACGCGTACCGGCGATTTGTGCAGATGTATTCGACGGTAGTGATGCAAATGTCTAAGGAAGACCTGGAGCATCGGCTGGCCGCGTTGAAAGCAAAACTGGGAGTCAGGGAAGATACGGCGGTGCCGGCGAGCGGCTGGAAGCAATTAGTGGCGGAGTATAAGCAATTGTTCAGGGAAAAGACTGGGAAGAACTTCCCGGACGATCCGATGGAACAGCTCTGGGGCGCGATCGGTGCGGTGTTCGGTTCCTGGATGGCGGAGAAGGCGGTTACCTATCGCCGGGTGGAAAAGATTACCGGAGTACTCGGCACGGCGGTAAACGTGGTGCAGATGGTGTTCGGGAACAACGGCGATACGTCGGGAACTGGGGTGTGCTTCACGCGAGATCCAAGCTCCGGCGAGAAAGTTTTCTATGGCGATTACCTGGTGAACGCGCAGGGCGAAGATGTGGTGGCGGGAATTCGCACGCCAACGCCGTTGCGCGAGATGGCTAAGGCCATGCCGAAGGTATATGCCCAGCTGGATAAAGTTCGAGTAAAACTTGAGAATCACTACCGCGACATGCAGGACATGGAATTCACGGTGGAAGACGGGACCTTATATATGTTGCAGACGCGCACGGGCAAGCGCACGCCCGCGGCGGCGTTCCGTATCGCAGTGGACATGGCCAACGAAAAATTGATCGGCAAGGAAGACGCGATCCAGCGGATCAAGTCCGAGGATATCGAGCGACTGTTTTATCCGGTGATCGATGCGAAGGTTGATAAGAAATCGTTAGCATCGAGAATCCTGGGCACTGGAATTGATGCGGTGCCGGGAGCGGCGGTGGGCAAGGTAGTGTTCTCCGCGCAGCGCGCGGAAGAGTGGGCCGCGAAGGGCGAGAAGGTAATTCTCGTGCGCCGCGAAACGAGTCCCGAGGACGTCGGCGGAATGGCTGTGGCGCAGGGGATTTTGACCGCGACGGGCGGGAAGACGAGTCACGCGGCGGTCGTGGCGCGCGGATGGGGCAAGTGCTGCATCGTCGGCGCGGAGAAACTGCAAATCGATTACAAAACAGGCACGATGACAGCGTCGGGAAAAGTCGTGAAGGAAGGCGACTGGGTCACGCTGAATGGCAGCGAGGGCGTGGTGTATTCCGGCGAAATGCCACTGGTAACGCCGCAATTACCGGCCGCCTACGCGACGCTAATGAAGTGGGCCGACGACGTTCGACGATTGCGCGTGCGAACGAATGCGGACACGCCGCAGGATGCGCGCAAAGCGCGGGAGTTTGGCGCGGAGGGAATTGGGTTGTGCCGCACCGAGCACATGTTCTTCACGGACTTCGAACATCCGGAGAAGAGCCATGAGCGACAGCGCGCGATTCAGGAAATGATCCTGGCGGAGACGCGCGAGGCACGCGCGAAAGCGCTGGACCGGTTGCTGCCATTTCAACGGCGCGACTTCGTGGGGATTTTTCAGGCTATGGACGGGTTCCCAGTGACCATCCGGCTGATCGATCCGCCGTTGCATGAGTTTGTGCCGCACGAAAGAGCAAAGCAGGAGGAGCTGGCGAAGGAGCTGGGCCTCGACGTGGAGACCGTAGCGCGACGAGTGGAGCAGTTGCATGAAGCGAATCCGATGCTGGGACATCGCGGATGCAGATTGTCGATCACGTATCCGGAAATTCTGGAGATGCAGGTACGAGCAATTATCGAAGCAGCAATCGAATGCCAGCGGGGCAGAGTTAAAGTATTACCTGAGATAATGCATCCGTTGGTTTTGGACCGAAAGGAGCTATTTATTCTGGAACAAGCCACCCGTCGCATGGCAGACGCGTTGATTAAGAAAGCGGGTGTGAAGCTGCCGTACCTGGTGGGAACCATGATTGAATTGCCCCGGGCGGCGTTGATGGCGGGAGAGATCGCCGAGGTAGCGGAATTTTTCTCGTTTGGGACGAACGATCTGACGCAGACCACGATGGGACTATCGCGCGACGATGCCGGTCGATTCCTGCCGGATTATGTGGACGAGAAGAAGGCGGGCGTGTTCGCGGCGGATCCCTTTCAGTCGCTGGACATCAAGGGTGTGGGGATGTTGATGCGGTGGGCGACGGAACGCGGGAGAGAGACGCGACCGAAGTTGAAGGTGGGCATCTGCGGTGAGCATGGCGGAGACTCAGCGAGTGTGAAGTTCTGTCACTCGCTGGACATGGACTATGTGAGCGCTTCGCCGTTCCGCGTGCCGATTGCGCGATTGGCGGCGGCGCAAGCGGTGATTGACGAGAAGGCGAAGAGTGGGAAAAAGGCGAAGGCTGCGGCGGGCTAAATTTGAAGTAATGGATGAGTTGTCGGACTGCCGACAATTTATTGTGGCAACGGTTCGGCATAGAACCGCGACCACGAAGTGTTCATCGTTGACCGTGCGAATTATTCTCCGTTCAAATTAAAAGTGATGGATGAATGTCGGCGTGTCGACATTTTTCGTTTTCGTGAACTTAAAGTGTTTGTTTAAGTATTTTTCTTCCGTCCGCGGCGGAGATGAGATCTCGAATCTTTGATTGAAAGTGGCGGATGATTTGTCGGCGCGCCAACAATTTTGGTGAGTCGATGGCCTAGTGTGGATCCGCGTGCCTTTGATCTGAAACTAATGTCGTAGGCGGATCGATCGAAGAGAGATTCCTCCACTACGTGGGGCGACTCCTTCGCCGCGAAGGAGAAGAAAAGACGTCGCCCCACTCCGGTCGGAATGACAGCGCTTGTTTTGGTGCCTCTACGTGGAGTTGTGGTCAAAAACGCACCCGATGAATGCTGGTCACGGCGACGTTAACAGATTGGGGAGGGTTAACGGCGTGATCTACGCGTAATCCATCCTTGAATGCGTAGTAGGTGGTTAAGTGGGGATTTTGAAGAAGAAGTAGAGGCCGAGAAAGAAAAAGATCAGGTCCGGGGACCAGGCGGCGAGGAATGGGGGGAGTTGGCCGACGCCGCCCATGGCTTCCATCAGGCGGGCGATGCTCCAGTAACCAATGCCAATGGCCACTCCGATGGCTACGCCGCCAATGGCACCGCGCGAGCCGACCAGGAAGGCGAAGGGGATCGCGAGAAGCATGCTGATGGGCGCGATCAGCGGGTAAGCGATTTTGACGTGCCACTGCACGGTGAGTCCGGCGACGTCGAATCCGGCGCGACGCAGGCCTTCAATGTAACGATTGAGCTCGGGCCAGTTCATCTGAAACGCCTGGCGAACTTCACGATTGAAATATTCTGGCGGCTCGGTGAGTTCCGGGAAAGTCATCACGTTGAACTGATCGAAACGGGTGATGGTGCCGTTGGAGAAATCGCGCACCCAACCGGATTCCAGCAACCAATTTTTCTGAGATGGGGACCACTGCGCGCGCGTGGCGAAGATACGCCGGCGCACGTTGAACGTCGCCGGATCAATCTCAACGACGCTAAGGCCGCCGAAAAGATTCTGCAGCGGGCTGAAGAGATCGTAATTATAAACTTTGGAATTTTCGCCGAAGATCCAACGCTGCGGACGAGTGTAGGTTTGCGGCGGGCGTCCTTTAATCTGGTTGCGCAGAGAATCCTGACGCTGGTTAGCGTACGGGAGATAGGTTTCGTCCATAACCAGCATGACCGCGGCGAGCGCGATGCCGACGACGAGCAGCGGAACAATCAAGCGATGGAGACTGATGCCGCTGGCCTTTATCGCCACGATTTCATTGCTCTTGCTCATGATGCCGAGAGTGACGAGTACGGCGATGAGCGCGGCTAGTGGCGCGAGGTTGTAGGCGAGATACGGCGTGAGGTAACGGAAATAATCGATGACGGTAAGGAATGCCACGCGATGGCGCGCGATATCGTCGAGGAGCTCGAAGAAGGTGAAGACCTCGAAGAGAAAAATGAAGACGCCCATGATAAGCGCGAAGTACAGCAGGAAGCGGCGAAGAATATAAATATCCAGCAGGCGATGAATGCTGCCGCCAAAATTCGGGACGGACTCCTGCCGAGCATCCGAGTCCTGTGGGGTTGAGCCATTGCGGATGATTCCAGTGCGCACACGAGCTTTGCGGCGAAGCAACCGCAGGCGCGTTCTGATGAAGCCGGTTTTGTGCAGCCAGCGACCTTCGCCGCGGAACTGCTCCATGCGCGGAAGAAGCGCGATGCCAAAGGCGGCGAGAACCAGATTGGCGATCCAGATGCCGAGAGCGGGTGGAATGGCGCCCTGGCGAGCTAGTCCGGCGCCGGTTACGAAAAGAAGATAGTATCCGGCGATCATCAAAACGGCGATGAGCGAGCCTGCGGCGCGACCTCCGCGCCGCGGTTGCGCGCCTATGGGCACGGCGATCAAGGCGAAGACCAGGCAGGCGAAGGGAAACGCGAAGCGGCGGTGTAACTCCACTCGGGACTCAAGCCAGGCGGGGCCATCGTCTTCGACGAGGCTGCGGAGCGAGCGCTCCGGATTGCTTAACTTACGTGGCTTGGCTGGCATCAGATTGTTGACTTCGATGGGCCAGTCACTCTGACCGAAGGCGGTAACGGAGTAGCGGTCGGGGCGGTCGCGATAAAACTCGTGAGTCGAGCCACCCTGGAGGTGCAGCTCGAGCTTGCCCTGCTTAGGGTCGGGGATTACAATCGCGCGCTCCGCGAGGGTGAGGCGGGAACCGTTTTCCGCGCCGGAACCGGTGTCAGCGAGGAAGACGCCGTGCCATTGCGTGCCGCTGGCAGAGACATCCGAAATGTAAAGTATTAGTTGAGGAAACCGTTCGTCAAAAACGCGAGGTTGTACCTGGAAGGAAATCTGGGAAGCGATTAAATTTACTTCAATGGCGCGGAAGGTCCTGAGCGCGAGGGGCGAGAGCCAGAGAGTCATGGCCAGGGTGACGGCGAGGCCGGTTACGGCGAGGACGCCAACGGGAAGAAGGATGCGGCGGCGGCCGATTCCGAGGGCGGTGAGCGCGATGATTTCGCTGTCGGCGGACATGCGGCCAAGCCCGAGAAGGACGCCGATGAGGACGGCCATCGGGACAGTGAAGATAAAGACCGCGGGGAAGATACAGAGGAAAAGTTTGAGGATCTGCATGCCGGAGCCAGTGTGACGAACGAACAGCTCCATGAGGCGGATGAGTTGCGGGACGAAGAAAACAAAAGTGAAGACGACGAGGCCGAGGAAGGCGTGACGAAAAACTTCGCGGACGATGTAGCGGTCCAGTATACGCATGACGCGAAGGGTGAGTGTAGCACGCGCGAAGAGTGGAAAGAGGAGCGGGATAAGCGATGAATCGAGTGAACCTGGTGGTGTTGTGGCACATGCATCAACCGCAGTATCGGGATCCGGAGAGCGGACGGTATGTACTGCCGTGGACGCGGCTGCATGCGACGAAAGATTATTTTGGAATGGTGAAAGTGCTGGAGGAGTTTCCGGGATTTCACGCGACGTTTAATGTGGTGCCGGCGCTGGGAATGCAACTGGAAGAATATGCCAGCGGGAAATTCAACGAGCCATGGTTTGCGCTGGCATTTAAAAACGCGGAGGAGCTGACAAGAGAAGACAAGACGGAAATACTGGACCGCGCGTTTCAGGTGAACCACGAGCGCCTGATGTCGCGATGGAAACGTTTTGTGGAGTTGTACGAATGGTCGCGGCCGGCAGGCGGCGCGCAGGCGCAGGTGACGTTCACGCCGCACGACTGGCGCGATCTGCAAGTGCTGTCACAGTTGGCGTGGATGGAAGAAACGTGGCTGGAAAAAGATGAGGTAGTGAGCAAGCTGGCGTCGCAGGGACGGGATTTTACGGAGAAGGACAAAGCAGCGCTTGCGGCAAAGCAAATTGAATTAATCGGCATGGTGCTTCCCGCTTATCGCGAAGCGGCACGACGCGGACAGATCGAAATCAGCACGACGCCTTTTTATCATCCAATATTGCCGCTGGTGTGCGATTCGGACATCGCGCGGGTGGCAAATCCCGGAACGCCGCTGCCGCGAAGAGCGTTTCGCCGCCCGGAAGATGCGCGCGAACAATTGCGGCGCGCGCGGGAATATCACGAACGCGTATTTGGAACGAAGCCGGCGGGTTTGTGGCCTTCGGAAGGATCGGTTTCCGATCAGGCGCTGGCGATTGCGTCGGAGGAAGGATTCCAATGGTTTGGCACGGATGAGGGCGTGCTGGGTCGCACGCTGAATGTAGGATTTTTTCGCGACTCAACGGGCATACCGTCGAATGCGGAAAGATTGTACAAACCGTGGCGAGTACAATCGGCGAACTGGGGCATCACGGGATTATTCCGCGATCACCATCTGTCGGACCTGATTGGATTTGTCTACAGCCGGATGGATTCAAAAGATGCCGCAAAGGATTTACACGAACGATTGCGATATCTCGGTGAACGAGTGCAGGGTGCACAGGCGCTGACGATTTGCATTTTCCTGGATGGCGAAAATGCGTGGGAATACTATCCGGGAAACGGGCGGGAATTTTTACGGGAGTTTTACGGGCGCATTTCGAGCGATCAGGATTTTCGCGCGTTGACGGCTTCGGAAGCGATTGCGGCGGCGGGAGAAGTGCCGACGACCGGAGGAATTTTTCCGGGTTCATGGATCAATGCGAATTTCGATGTGTGGATTGGAGACCACGAGGACGTAACGGCGTGGGAATTATTGTGGGACGCGCGCGAAATGTATGCGAAGGCGAAAGATTCCGCTGCGGCCGGGATAGCGAACGGCCCGGTGGCGACAGCATTGAACGAGGCATACGAATCGCTGCTGGCAGCGGAGGGCAGCGACTGGAGCTGGTGGTTCGGTCCGGAGCACAGCACGGCGAATGATGCGGAATTCGATGCGCTGTATCGCAAGCATTTGACGGGCGTGTATCTGGCGCTGGGGCGCGTGCCACCGGAGGAACTGGCGACACCGATCAAGCGCAAGCCGGAGAGCGCGGTACAACTGACGCCGACGGCGCTGCTAAATGTGAAAGTCGATGGGCGCGACAGTTCGTATTTTGAGTGGCTCGGCGGAGGATTGTATTCGCCGGAGCGACGCGGCGGGTCGATGCACGGACGGATTTTTTATTTACACGAATTGCGATATGGGTTTGAAGAGGAGCGGTTCTGCGTGCGCGTGGATGTTTTTCCGGAAGCGTTAGCGGGAATGGAGAATCCGGAATTTCGCATCACCATTGGCGGCGCGGAAGAAGTGACGGTGGTGGTGAAACTGGAGCGCGGACGTTTGCAGGAATTTGCGGTGGAGACGAAGAACGTGTGCTTGCTGAATCCTTCGAGCGTGGCCGAGGCTGCGTTTGACCGGATTCTGGAGGTAGCGCTGAGACGCGAAGCTTTGGATATTACCGGGCGCAAGAATTTGCGGCTGGGGATTGCGCTATGGCACAGCGGGCTACCGGTGGATGTGTTGCCTGCGGCGGGATTTCTGGAAGTGAATTTGGGGGAGGAGCATGGGGCTTGGGCCGTGGTGGAGGAAGTTGCGAAGGATGCGAAGGGATAGGTGGGTTTGGGTCAAGCCTTTCGAATATCAAACGCGACGAAATCTGAAATTGCCTATCTGCGCAGTTTGCGCTCCGATTGTATATGCCAACGTGAATTCCGTCAAAAATCTGCCTCCACAATGGTCATCACAAGTGATCTGGCCTTCGTAGGGAACGGCTCCGTTATGGGCTTTGATATCTTCTAACTTTGTTTCAAAATCAAACCAATCTTCTTCTAAAGCCATGCCCACGTTCTTACTCAGGCTTCTATTATTCCTGTCAAATATCTCTGCCTGCACCTGAGTTTCCGCTCCATTGGAGCCCAGAATTGGCACGCATGTGAATCGCAGGAAAAAGTTTTTCAGATAAAGCTCCTTGATTTGAACATTGTGAGCATCGACTCCGCCCCCGTTTCGCAACGTAAAATATTCATTACCACCTATCCCTCCGGAGTCGGTCTGGTACGTTAAAGTAATTCGAGGGTCTCGATCAGAGAGTGTAAATCTGCCAGCAAGCAGTTTCTTCTTTGGGCGTGTCTCCCAATACGCATGGACTACCAGAGTTAATACACTAAGACTGAAACCTACAGCTGCCACCGAAACCGGATGAATCCATTTACTGCTGCCTAGCGTAAGCAACGCTGGCTTGATCCGGGACGAAGCCACGTGCTGGTCAATCAGTTTGTTTGTTTGTGAGATCTATAACGCGAGCTTTAATCAGATCCCATATGAAACCGACCGGGATCCACATGGGAATCCACCACCAACTCTTCTTAAATGCACGCAGCGATCGTTCTCGCCATTTCTTGAGGCGGGGAATTGTGGTTCGCGCAGACATTTTCTTGCCTTCAGACCTTGTACATCCTTACTTGCAAGAAGTATAACGACGAAAGTCTTCCCTCAGGCAACCTTGTTCTCGAAATTGCTTTCACTTCCCTCAAGAATTGATAGCGAACATGGTATGTCGTTACAAGACTTAGAAGAGTTTGATGGCGAGGGATTGGGGGTGGGCGCCGACGGGGATCATGGTGAGGAGGTAATTGGTGCGGACGCGGATTACCGCGATGTCGCCGGAATCCTGATTGATGGCGAGAAGAAGATTTTCCTCGGGATCGAACCGCAGGGCGGAGGGAGCTTGGCCCGCGGGGACAGGGAAGCCTTTGCCGGGTTCGCGATCCAAGCGGCGATTGGCGATGTCGACGGGAATGATGCGATTGGCGGCGGTATCTGAAACATACATCAGGCTGGCGTCGGCGCTGAGAATTGCGCGCGTGGGAGCGGAACCGAGAACCATGTAGTCGCCAACTTCGTGCGCGGCAGTGTTAATGACCTGCAGGCCGTGGGCTTCGGGGGAGATCAAATAGAGTTCGCCGCCGTCGGGCTTGAGGAGCATTTGCGTGGGGCGGCCGGCAAGTTCGAGATGCGTGAGGAGTACGCCACGGCGAAGATCGACTACGGAGACTCTGGGTTCGGTGGCGCTACGGACGAACGCGACGGAACTGTCTGGGAGAATGGCGATGTCCTCGGGGCGGGAGACGACCTTTATTGTGGCGCGGAGAGCCAGAGTGGCGGCGTCGTGGATGGTCAGGGAGGCGTCGGCGCGATTGGCGACGAGGATAGTTTTGCCGTCGGGCGTGAGGCGGGCGAGGACTGGTTCGCGGCCGGTTTTGGATTGCGCGAAAATGGCGCGGGTCCGGCAATCGATGGCATACAGCGTGTTGTTGGTCGCGGAGGTGGTGTAGGCGCGCACGCCGTCCGGGGAAAAGTCCAGTGCGTAAGGGAGCGGTCCGGTCTGGATGCGAGCGGTGATCTGGTTGGTGCGGGCGTCGAGGACCCAGACGAAACCGCCGGCGGTGCTGACGCCCCAGATTTCGGCGCGAGTGGGATGCTCGCGGAGTCCGGAGAGCGCGGGGCCGATGTAGAGGTTGGTGACGGCGCGAAGTCGGACCAAGTCGACTACGGTGAGGTTACCGTCGGCGGTGGTGATGTAGGCGTGGAGGCGCAGGCCGGGACGGAGGAAGGAGGGGCGATGCTCGAAGAGCAGGAGGGCGAGTGCGCCAAGAAGGAGAGTGGCGAGGAGGAAGGCGACGCGATGGTTGCGAGGACGGGTCATGCGGGTTGATGGGAGTTAAAGCGATGGTTGAGGTTTGATGGAGATAGTGAAGGAAGAGAGGTTCCTCCGCTTCGGTCGGAGTGACAGAAGTATTTTGGCGGCGAAAAATGTGCAAGCGTCGAAAGTGCGGGCATCAGTTGATCTCGCGGTGGAGGACGGCGGCTATCAGGCGGACTTCTTCGACCAGGATGGCTAGCTCGGCGGGGAGGATGGATTGCATGCCGTCGGAGAGAGCGTTTTCCGGCTGGTGATGGACTTCCACGAGTAGACCGTCGGCTCCTACGGCGATGGCGGCTCGCGAGAGCGGGAGAACTTTGTGGCGGCGGCCGGTGCCGTGGCTGGGATCCACGAGAATGGGCAAGTGGCTGCGCTTTTTTACCGCGGGAATGATAGTTAGATCGAGAGTGTTGCGGGAAAAGTCGGAGAAGGTGCGCACGCCGCGTTCGCAGAGCATGACGTTGTAGTTGCCTTCGCTGAGGATGTACTCAGCGGCCATGAGGAATTCATCGAGCGTGGCGGACATGCCGCGCTTGAGCAGCACGGGTTTTTTGGCGCGACCCGCGCGTTTGAGCAGCGAGAAATTCTGCATGTTGCGCGCGCCGATCTGGATTACGTCGGCGTACTCTTCGACCAAGTCGAGGGTTTCGTTATCGATGGCTTCGGTAATGATGCCGAGACCGTAGTGTTTGCGGACCTGCGCAAGGATTTTGAGGCCGTCTTCACCGAGGCCTTGAAAGCTATAGGGAGAGGTGCGCGGCTTATAGGCTCCGCCGCGGAATAGTCTAACGCCCGCTTTCTTTACACCTTCGGCGATGGCGAGGCATTGCTCTTCGGTTTCGACCGCGCACGGGCCGCCGACCAGCGCGATTTTTTTGCCGCCGACGATGACATCGCCAGAGGGAGTGGGGATGCGCAGGATGCTGTCTTCTTCTTTGACGTCGCGGCTGACGAGCTTGTAGGGCTTGCTGACGGGAATGCATTCGACAACGCCGGGAAGGGATTCGAGGACGCCGAGATCGAGAGCATCTTTGTTGCCGGTGATGCCGATGGCAGTGCGGATGGCGCCAGGAATGGGATGCGCTTTAAGTCCGAGGCTTTCGACGCGTTCGCAGACGGCGCGAATCTGTTGCTCGGTGGCATGGGACTGCATCACGACTAACATGGGCGGCTCCGGGCTTGGAAAAGGAACACTACAGTTTACTCGGTGCGATTGGATGGGGCAAATGAAGGCGGAGGCTTTGAGGAATCTGGAGCGCTTCCAACACAACTTTTAAACCATCCAGGAAATTAAAAACGAGGCTTCGCACGAAGAAAAATGTATTGGTGTCCCACCTTACAAGCCGCACCCTGCCAAAGGCAGATAAACCTCAGACTTCCAGGGAGCGGCATCCGCCTGCCGGAGAGGCTGGTTGTCGCGTGTGTTAGAATAGCTAGTTTATGACTGAGCAGAATTTCTCCCTGGGACTGCCTCAACCGGTCCTTACGCGCACCTCCGAGTTTGATCCAGAAGACGAATACCGGCCGGAACCTGAGCCGGAGGCCTTGCCACCGGTGTGGCTGGACGGCAGCGTGCGGGTGGGGATCCACACGTCGATTGCGGGAGGACACCGCAACGCGCTGGAAACCGCGCGCAAGCTGGGATGCAATGCGCTGCAGATTTTTTCGGCTAATGCACGGCAATGGCAAAGCGGCTCGGCGCGCATTCCGGAGATAGATGCGCAGGCGTTTCGCGCTCGCAGAGCGGAACTGGGACTGGGTCCGCTAGTTATTCACGCAAATTATTTAATTAATCTGGCGTCGCCGCAGCCGATGCTGCGGGTGCGTTCGATTCAGGCGTTTCACGATGAGATCGTACGAGCCGTGGCGCTGGGCGCGGATTTTCTGGTGGTGCACCCGGGAGCGCGCGGAGAAGCTACGTGCGAGCAGGCCGTCGCACGGGTGATCGAGTCGATCAAGCAGGCGACGAAGCGTGCGCCGCTCGGCGGGCTGCGGATTTTGCTGGAGAACACGGCGGGGATGGGTACGTGCGTGAGTTCGCGGCTGGAAGAAATGGCGGATGTGCTGGCGGGATTAAAGAATCTGCCGGTGGATGCGTGCCTGGATACGGCGCATTTGTTTGCTTCGGGCTATGACATTCGCAGCGAGGCGGGATTGGCCGCGACGATTGGACAGATTGACAGCACGATCGGGCTGGAACGCGTGCCGGTGATGCATATCAATGATTCGACGATTCCGCTGGGCGGGCGCGTGGACCGGCACGAGCATATTGGAAAAGGAAAAATCGGCGCCGACGCGTTTCGCAGAATATTGACACACCCACGATTGGGCGCAAAGCCGCCAGAAGGGTTGGCAGGACGCGCGTTTATTCTGGAGACGCCGATTGACGATCCGGGAGATGACCGGAAAAACGTGGCGATGCTGTGGGACTTGGCGGGATTGAAAGATAGCGCGCCGGAAGCGGAAAAAGGTTTTTCGATGATGACGCGCGCGATCAAGAAGAAGATGGATGAGCAGAGAGCGATTGATAAGAAAAATACTGCCGCGCTGGCGCGGAAAACTGCGGGGAATGGCGCACCGATCGAAGAAAGGTCCCTCCACTCCGCAGGCCGACTGCTTCGCCCGCCCACGCGGACAAGCGCGAGCGTAGCAGAAAAGCAAATTCGCCAGCCTGCTCCGGCCGGGATGACAGATGTGCGGGGTGGCAAGAGTCGCGCGAAGGGGATCGGCATACGCCTCACGAAAACAGTTGCGGCGTTGAAGAAGGCTGGCAAGGTGGCGAAAAAGCCAAAGCAGCGAAAGAAGCGAAAGTAATTAGAGATCGCTACGAATTCGACTCGAACGGGGATTGGGCAAAGGGGATAGCGAAGAGTGGCGGAATACAACCCACGATTGATCGAAGCGAAATGGCAAAAGCGATGGGAAGAAGCGCGAGTATTTGAAACGGAGGCTGACCCTTCGAAGCCGAAATATTACGTTTTAGAAATGCTGCCGTATCCATCGGGAACGTTGCACATGGGCCACATGCGCAACTATACGATCGGCGATGTGGTGGCGCGCGTAAAGCGCATGCGCGGATTCAATGTGATTCATCCGATGGGCTGGGACGCGTTTGGACTGCCCGCGGAAAATGCCGCAATAAAAAATAATACCCACCCGCGAACCTGGACCAACAATAACATCGCAGAATTTCAACGCGTGCTGCGCCGGTTTGGGTTCAGCTATGACTGGCGGCGGGAAATTTCCACGTGCGAACCGGAGTACTACAAGTGGAACCAGTGGTTTTTCCTGCGGATGCTGGAGCGCGGGCTGGCGTACCGGAAAAAGAGCCGGGTGAACTGGTGCCCGAAATGCGCGACGGTGCTGGCGAACGAACAAGTGGTGAACGGATTTTGCTGGCGCCACGAAGATACGCGGGTGGAGTCGCGCGAGATCGAGCAATGGTTTTTGAAGACCACGGCCTATGCAGAGCAATTGCTGGATGATTTGAAATTGCTGGAAGGCGGATGGCCCGAGCGGGTCATCACCATGCAGCGGAACTGGATTGGGAAATCTGTTGGGGCGAAGGTGAAGTTTGCCAACACTGATGGGCATAGTGCACCTATCGAAGTGTTTACAACTCGAATTGATACGATTTATGGAATGAGCGCTTTGATTCTGGCGCCCGGCCACCCACAGGTTGAGCACTTGCTGAAAGGCTGGAATCACGAGAAGGAGCTTTTCACACAACTTAAAGACATGCGGCAGAGTTCGGTCAAGGTGGAAGAGTTAGAGACCGCGGAGAAAGTCGGATTTTTTACTGGGCGACACGTCGTGAATCCATTTAGTGGTATGGAAATTCCGGTGTGGGTGGGGAATTTCGTGCTGATGGAATATGGCACGGGCGCGGTGATGTGCGTTCCGGCGCATGACGAGCGGGATTTTGAGTTTGCTACGAAATATAAGCTGGCGATTCCGATCGTGGTGCAGCCGAAGGATGGCACGGAATTAACGGATGTGAGTCTGAAAGAAGCGTTCACGGAGTACGGGAAGAGCGTCAATTCGGGGCCATACAGTGGGTTGGAAACAGCGGAAGCGCTGGCGAAGATGTCGGCGGAAGCGGAAGCGAAAGGATTCGGCAAACGCGAGACGGTATTTCGCTTGAAGGATTGGGGAATTTCGCGGCAGAGATATTGGGGCACGCCGATTCCGGTGATTTATTGCGATAAGGATGGAATGGTGGCGGTGCCGGACACGGATTTGCCGGTGGTGTTACCGGCGAATCCGAAGCTGACGGGCATGGGCGAATCACCGCTGGCGGCGACGCCGGAATTTGTGAATGTGAAATGCCCGAAGTGCGGGGGAATGGCGCGGCGGGAGACGGACACGATGGACACGTTCGTGGACTCGTCGTGGTATTTCTATCGATATTGCGATGCGCACAACGATAAAACGCCGTATGACGCGGCGAAAGTGGCGTACTGGTTTCCGATCGATCAGTACATCGGCGGGATTACGCACGCGATTCTGCACCTGTTGTACTCGCGGTTCTGGTGCAAGGTGATGCGCGATCTGGGATTGATTACGCACAGCGAACCGATTTCACGGCTGTTCACGCAAGGGATGGTGCAAAAGGGCGGCGTGGCGATGTCGAAGTCGAAGGGCAACGTGGTGGGCGCGGAAGAGATGGCGGAAAAATATGGCGCGGACACCGGGCGGCTATACACATTGTTTGCGGCCCCGCCGGAAAAGGATCTGGAGTGGAGCGAAGAGAGTATTGAGGGGTCGTGGCGATTTCTGAATCGCGTATACAGATTGATTGAGCGGCATGCGGAGACGGTGCGCCGGGCGAAGAGTCGTGGCGGCGCAGAGGCAAATTTGACTGCGAACGCGGACGATGCGGTTAGCGCGAAAGAAAAAGTATTGCTGCGCAAAGTGCACCAGACACTGCGACGCGTGACGCAGGACTTCGAGACGCGCTGGCACTTTAACGCGGCAATTGCGTTGATCATGGAACTGACGAACGAGATTCATGCCGCGGAGCCGCTGGACGAAGGGGTACGTCCTGAGGTGCAACGCGAATTACTGGAATTGCTGACACTAATGCTGGCGCCGATGACTCCACACATTGCGGCGGAAATGTGGGAGATGCTGGGGCACGAAGAAGGGCAGTGGCTGGCGCGGTGGCCGGTATTTGATGTAGAACTCGCGCGCGAAACGGAAGTGGAAATAGTGGTGCAAGTTAATGGTCGTGTGCGCGGGAAACTGAAGGTGCCAGCAGGGACGCCAGAAGCGGAACTGGTTCGGTTAGCCAAATTGGAGCCGGCGGTCGCGACATACCTGGTGAATAAGCGTGTGGTGAAAACTATTGTGGTGGCGGATAAACTCGTAAACCTGGTGGTGGCGTAATGGCGAGCGCGACACAACCGGCGCAAGAGCAGGGAGGCAGGATGGAAGCGGAACTCGGCGGCGTGGTGGTGCTGGATTTCGGCGGGCAGTACACGCAGCTGATTGCGCGGCGGATTCGTGAGCAACAGGTGTTCTCCGCGATTTTGCCGTGCACGGTTTCGCTGGATGAAATGATGAAGCTGGAACCAGTGGGGATCGTGCTATCGGGCGGGCCGAGCTCGGTGTACGACGCGGAAGCGCCGAAGTGCGATCCGAAATTACTGGCGCTGGGCGTGCCGATACTGGGGATCTGTTACGGGATGCAGTGGATCATGCATACGCTGGGCGGAAAAGTGGAACCAGCGGAACGGCGGGAATACGGAAGAGCGCAATTAAATATTGAGAACATGCAGGGCGAGAAGGAGTCAGATTTATTCACAGGCGTGTCCACTTCGCTGCGCGTATGGAACAGCCATGGCGATCATGTACTGATGCTGCCGACGGGATTCCGCACCATGGGACGGACAGCGAACGCGGTGGCGGCGGTGGAAGATCCAGCGCGGAAGATTTATGCAGTGGAGTTTCATCCGGAAGTGAATCACACGGAGCAGGGAACGGAGATATTGCGGAATTTTCTGTTTCGCGTGTGTAAAGCGGAACGAAAGTGGAGTGGCGCGGCATTCATTGAAGAGACGGTCGAGGCGATACAGAAGAAGGTCGGGCCCAGCACCAAGGTGATTTGCGCGCTGAGCGGCGGGGTGGACTCCACGGTAGCGGCGGCGCTGGTGCACCGGGCGATCGGCGACCGTTTGACGAATATTTTTGTGGATACCGGGATGCTGCGAAAAAACGAGTTTGCGGAGACCCTGGAGATGCTGCGCGAGCGGCTGGGCTTGCGAGTGATTGGGATCGATGCTTCAGACCGATTCCTGGCAAAGCTCGAAGGCGTGAGCGATCCCGAGAAGAAACGGAAGATTATTGGCAGGGAATTTATCGCGGTGTTCGCGGAAGAAGCACAGCGTTTGCAAAGGGAAGAGGCGCACGGGGAGATCGGGTTCCTGGTGCAGGGGACGCTTTATCCGGACGTGATTGAATCGATTTCGGTGCGCGGGCCTTCGGCGACGATCAAGACGCATCACAACGTGGGCGGGTTGCCGAAGAATATGCCGTTCGCGCTGATCGAGCCGCTGCGGGATTTGTTCAAGGATGAAGTGCGGCGGATCGGCCGGGACCTGGGGTTACCGAATGAGATATTAGTGAAACATCCGTTTCCAGGGCCCGGCTTAGCGGTGCGGTTGCTGGGGGAGATTACGCGGGAACATCTGGCTACTTTGCAGGATGCGGATGCGGTGGTAGTGGAGGAGATCCGGCGCGCGGGGCTGTACGAGAAAGTTTGGCAGGCGTTTGCGGTGCTGCTGCCGGTGCGCAGCGTGGGCGTGATGGGCGATGGGCGCACGTATGGATTGACGGTGGCGGTGCGGGTGGTAGAGAGCGATGACGCGATGACCGCGGATTGGGTGCGACTGCCGGGAGATGTGCTGGAGAAGATTTCAACGCGGATCGTGAATGAGGTGCCGGGAGTGACGCGCGTGGTTTATGACATCAGCTCGAAACCGCCCAGCACGATTGAGTGGGAGTAGGGTTGGGGTGAGTGGAACGAGAAGGACCCGGTTTCAAACGCCACGCCACGTTGGGATGGATTACCAAAATCCCCACACCTAAAAACGATGTGTGGGGCACCCAGATTGATCTTATTGATGGAATGCGAATGGCGCTTGGTTTTTCGCGCGACAGGTGTTGCAATGCGGTGGAATAGTGCTTGAGGAGATTAGCAGTCTGCCGCGTAGGGGGTTACGCGGCCTGACCGTTTTATGAAACAGAACTTGGACCCATTTTGTGCAAGAACCGGCTTTACAAAGGAACTGCAGGATCCCTCGAAGAAACAAATGATGCGGACTAGCGGTTGGCCATTTTCTGGGCCATGTAGAGAATGAGTTTGCGGTCCTCGTCCTCAACTTTGCTCAGTAAGCGGCGCAACTTATTAAGGAAACGCGCTTCTTTCCCAACACTGCCCCAGGCGATATCGTCGGACGATTTGCGCTTGGGTAGATTGGGAAGTTGGGGTGGCTCTTCACCATCATAGAAGAGTTGATAGAGTGGGCACTCGAGAGCACGTGCCAGTTTCTCCAGCGTTTCGATGGCGGGAACTGTGTGGCCATTTTCGACGCGTGAAATATAACAGCGGAGTAAACCAGTACGCTTCTCAATATCGCCCTGGGAAAGTTTCTTTTCCTCGCGCATTACACGGAGGCGGTCACCGATGATCATGGTGGGATTATCCACGCTGGTGAAGGGTTAGGCAAGTAGAAAGTTGCTACTCATTTCCGTGAAACAATTGATGCACTTTAGGCGTAAGAAAATCGATGTTCTCCTGGAACGGCTAGAAGATGTACCGTAACCAAAACGGCATGGCCAACGTCCCAAAAGTACAGGCAATCGGGCTTCCCGCGAAGGATAAGTCCCAAAGCGGGAAAGGTCCGGCCGTCCCGGTACTTGTTGGCGCGGCCTACGACCGCGAGTTGGTGCGGCAAGCGCAGGCCAACAACGAGGAAGCGTACGAGGAACTGATACGGCGACACCAGCAACGGGTGTTTGCGGTGGCGCGAGGTATCCTGCACCGACGCGAAGATGTGGAAGATATCGCGCAGCAAGTGTTTTTAAAAGCGTATTTCTCACTGAAGCGGTTCGATGGACGTGCGGCGTTCAGTACCTGGTTGTACCGGATTACGCTCAATGAGTGCTGGGATTTATTGCGGAAGAAGAAGGTGCGGCCGCTGCTTTATGAAGCGGATCTAAGCGAAGAGCAGGCGCAGCGAGTGGCGAATGCGGAGAGCCCGGAAGGCGCGGCGCCGGACATCCGGCAGAGATTGGAGACCCGGCAGCGGGTGGAGCGGTTGCTGGCGGGGCTGGACGAGAGAGACCGAGTGATGCTGGTGCTCAAAGAGGTGGAGGGATTTTCGATTGAGGAGATCGCCGAGGTGCTGGATTTGAATGCGAACACGGTGAAGGTGCGGTTGTTCCGGGCACGGCGGCGAGTAGTGAAGATGGAGAAGGATCGGCAACGGCGCGGGGATTGAGAGAAGGTTCAGGCAGCGAGAGTGGATTGCGACTGGGAGGTATGGGTATGCGGGATGAGCGAAATGGATTGTGCACGCAGTATGTGACGGCTCTGGAACAATTGCCGGCGGAGAGCGACCTGACGGTGGGCTCCGCAGCATTGCGCGCGGCTTTGCCTGCGGCAACGATGGCGCACGCGGATGAATGCGCTTCGTGCAAAGAAGCAACGGAGGTGTTCTGGGCTTCGCGGGGAATGCTTCGGGAACTGCGTGGGGCGCCAAAAGAGTCGCCGTGGTTCGCTAAACGGGTGATGGCGTTGATTGCGGCACGGGAACTGGAAGCTGTGCGCGAGCGTGGGGAATGGAGCAGCGCGGTTGCGAAACTGGCGTCACGGCTGGCGTGGGTGTCTGGATTAGCGCTGCTGGTGGCGAGTACCTGGATATACGATGCTCGGCTGAAGGCACTTGCGGGACAGGCTTCCAGCGAAAGCGTGGCGGTATATCTGTTCGACAATTCTCCGACACCGGCAAATGGAGATGAGACGCTCGCGAGCTTGGTGGAAAGGCAACCATGAACGAGAGCGCAACATCGCGAAAAGCGGCGCTGTGGGTGGGCTTAGTGTTTTTGCTTGGCGCGGCGCTCGGCGGGGTGCTGGGGTACGCGTTCGCGCACAAGAGAGTTGCAGCGGCGAACTCGGAGCATGGCAGCGAGTCCGCGAGGCGCGCGCGGAAGATGGAAGAGTTGGCGCGCGACGCTAACCTGACGCCAGATCAGCGGCAGCAGGTGGAAGCGGTCGTCGCGGACATTCAGGCGCAGATGAAGAGCATTCGGAAAACTACCGAACCGCAGATGGATGAGGCGCGACAGAAGGGTCGCGCGCGGATACGGGCGATCTTGAGTGAAGAGCAGAAGCCGAAGTTTGAAGAGTTTATCAGGAAGTTGGATGAGGAGCGGAAGCGGAATTCGCAGTAGTGGTGGAAAGAATGCGCAAAAACATAGATGCGCATCGGCAAAGAATCGCAGAGAGATTCTTCGCCTCGGCGAGCAGGCTCCACCCACCCGGGTGAGGAGGCGGCGCAAACCGACTCGTTCACCCGCCCAGGCGGGCAGGCACGAGTGAACGAGGGAAAAAAGCATCGGCTTGCTTCGGTCGGAATGACAACTTCTGGCGTCGGAGGGATGGGTGATAGTGCATATAGATATCTTTCCGCACGCAAGAAATCGATTATCGGGTATGCAGTGTTACCCGATGAGTTAGCAACCGTTCAGAGCGCTAAGGCCAGCGATTCATTGACCGCTGCGAGTTGAGGCTAGTAAAGTTTTTCCTGCACACAATTTCCCTCTTGGAGAAAAACATGGCGAAGCGATTTGCGGTTCGCGTGGTGGTATGTCTGGCGGCGGCTTGCTTCGCTTGTTTTCAGGTGGAGGCTAGGCAGGGCACGACAGACGCAAAACAGGCTGCGACCTCAAAACAGGATGCCGCTGGTGCCAATCAGAATGTAACTGCAAAACAGGAGGCGGCGACTGCGAATCAGGATGCGGCGGGGAAGCCGGCGGCGAAGACCAAATCGGGCGCATCGGTGAAGAAGGATGCGGCTGGAAAGACGGACACCACGGGGAAACCGGGCGCTGCGGCGAAGACGCCGGTGAAGGTAGGGGCGGTCTCGGCGGCGGTGGTGTTTACGGGTGGCACGGAATTTATCGATGCGGTGAAAGTTGCGTGCCCCGATCTACGCAGCGAGAAATTGCAGGATTGCTTCGCGGGGGAGATGAAAAAAGCCAAGGCCACGGCTGCGTCAGTGGAGTTTTCAAAACAGCTGGGCGAGCCGGGATTTGTGCGTGACTTTAAGGCGGCGGGGCCGGTGGATATCGCGTACGTATTGTATCCGTATCGCGCGAACGAGAATCAATCGTGGCTGCTGGTGAATGGCCAGCCGGCGATGATCGATGTGGACAATCAGAAAATGATCACGGTGGATGCAGTGCGGCGCACCGCGACGTACGCGGCGCAGGCGCAAGCGCACCGGCAGATTTCCGTGTGGCCGGGCGATCGCAGCGGCACGGAGTATCCGGACGTGGAGATGGGCGTGAAAGGCGGCGTACATATTCTTGTGAATTATCGGTTGCGGGAGCAGTGCCACTCGTGCCCGGTGTGGGGACATGCGTGGTATTCGTTTGAGTTTGATCCGCAGGGGAGATTTGGCGGAACGAAACTGATCAGGATGTCGGTGGTGCGTGCGAACGCGGCGACGGTGCGCGGGCCGAACAAGACGGTGACGACTTCAGTAGGCGAGGAAGTAACGATCGCGCTGCCGGTGAAGCCTGCCGCGGCGGAATCGGAATGGATGCTGGCGAAGGGCCTGGATACGGCCAAGGTGCGGCTGATCGAGCATAGTCATGTCGCACCGCCGACTGCAAAGGGCGGCGCGGGGACGGATGAATTGTGGAAGTTTGCGGCGCTGGGCGCGGGGACGACGGAGATTGAGTTTCAGCGGGTGGGGGAAAAACCAGGCAAGACCGTGAAGTTTAAAGTGGTGGTACGCGGGATTGGGACGCGGAAGACGGAGTGAGGCGCGGTATTTAAAAAACTAAAACAGAAACCTAAGAAACAAAACCTAAGAAACAAAACCTAAGAAACAGAAACCTAAGAAACAGAAACCTAAGAAACAGAAAGGTAGTGTCCCGGAACCTGTAGAAAAGTGAATAGCGCATTTTGCC
>JRHI01000095.1_pt1 | contig 90654 bp, 94 predicted proteins | sample 215371 | NCBI WGS metagenome assembly JRHI01 (sample SAMN02929681, study PRJNA255918) | sediment metagenome | biome: cave system; feature: Ice Cave; material: Sediment; isolation source: sediment from deep within a dark volcanic ice cave with no known source of... ... | reverse complement strand
CCCGCCACGGCTCGGCCTCCTGGCAGTGGCCGGCGCCGGCGCACGGCCAAGCCGTCCACCTTCGGCGTTGCTGCCCCCAGCTGTGCCATCTGGCCTGCCCCCTTTGCACGGTACAGGTGTTCGCACTCCGTGGCCATTTGGAGGCTGGAGTATCAGGAAACTCATTGAAAGAGGTGAACCTTACCACGAACTGCGGGATCGTCTCCCGGTCCCTCAGCTACGAAACACCATGAGATACACTGCTGCCATGAGCGGCGACACCATCTGGATGGGGACCACGGAGACCTGCGATCGGCTGGGCATCACCCTGCGCACCCTGTACCGGCTGATCGACGAGGGGAAGATTCCGGCATACAAGATGGGCCGGGTCATCCGGCTGAAAGCGGACGAGGTCGACGCCTTCGTGGAGAGCACGCGCATCACCCCCGGGGACCTGCGCAACCTGTACCCGGAGCCGAAGGGGGCGGAGGACCGCGGGGGCAACTCCTGACGCCGCTGGATGCTTCGAACGCCGCCGACGCTCCTAGCGCAGCTGGCAGAGACCGACGCTGCTCAACGCCACGACCATCGTCGACGGGGGATCCGTTTCGAGCCTGACGGTGACGACATCGGTGCCCACCGAGCGGAGTTGACCCGTGATGGATTGGCCGGAAGGCACGAGCACGAGGCGCACGGCGGCGCGGTCGCCGGCCAGCAGGGCCAGCGCGTCGACGAGCCCGGTTCGCAGCGGAGCGAGACGGTCCCCCGTGGCGTCGACTGCGGCCATCGATCCATGCGAGCGCACCGCGCCGACAGCGCGGATGGCGACCAGAGACGTGGTGGCGGCGGCTTGGACGACCGCGATGAAGTCGACGCCGACGGCGTCAATCGTCCCTCGCACGGTGTGATCTCCGGCCGCGGCGAGGTCGATGACCACGTCGGCGCGCCGTTCAGCCAGATCCACCAGCACCCCGGCCAGCGACGCGGCGTCTTCGGCTTGGCGCCGCAACCAGGCCTCCCGCGCCCTCTGGGCAGCGGCTTCGTCGGCGCGTTGGTCACCGGCCCAGATCGCCAGGTCGGCCCACAGCCGTTCGACATCGCCGTCGAATTCCTCCACCGGCTCACGGTAGCCTCCGGGTGGTGAGCGACTGCCTGTTCTGCCGGATCGTGGCGGGCCAGATCCCATCGACGGAAGTGGCGTCGACAGACCTGGTCTACGCCTTTCGTGACATCGAGCCGGTGGCATCCACGCACGTGCTGGTGGTGCCCCGTCGCCACATCACCGACGCCTCGGAGATCCAGGCCGAGGACGGCGATCTCCTGGCCGAGATGGTGATGACCGCCCAAGAGGTGGCCAAAGCGGAGGGCGTGGCCGGCAGTGGCTACCGGCTGGTGATGAACGTGGGAGAGGACGCCCGCAACTCGGTGCCGCACCTCCATCTCCACGTCATCGGCGGCCGGCCCATGGGCTGGCCCCCGGGCTGAGTCGCACCCTGAGAACAACTCGCCCGGCTACCCTGTCTGAAGAACTCCTCGTGTCGCCCACTCACGCCACCGTCTCGATCCCCAACCACCTGATGGGGGCGCTCGTCGGCCCGCTCAACCAGCACTTACGGGTGGTCGAAGACGCCTTCGCGGAGACCCGCATCCTGGTGCGGGGTAACGAGATCACCGTCGACGGCCCCGAAGCGGACCGTGTGGGCCGATTGTTCGAGGAGTTCCGTGTCCTGCTCGAGAGCGGCCAGGGCCTGGACACCTCCAACGTGGCCCGGATGATCGACATGGTCCGCAACGGCGAGGTGCCGAGCGAGGTGCTGACCTCCGAAGTGCTGAAGTCGGCGCGCGGCCGGGCGGTACGGCCCAAGACGGCCGGCCAGAAGCGTTACACGGATGCCATCGCCCAGAACGTGGTGACGTTCGGTATCGGTCCGGCCGGTACGGGCAAGAGCTACCTGGCGGTGGCCTTGGCCGTGCAGGCGCTGCAGGCGAAGCAGGTAGACCGCATCGTGCTCACCCGGCCGGCGGTGGAGGCGGGCGAGCGGCTCGGCTTCCTGCCCGGCGACCTGCTGGCCAAGGTCGATCCCTATCTGCGACCCCTGTACGACGCGCTGGCCGACATGCTGACGACCGACGGGAGTCAGCGTCTCCTGGCCGACGGCAAAGTCGAGGTGGCGCCCCTGGCCTACATGCGCGGTCGTACCCTCAACAACAGCTTCCTCATCCTCGACGAGGCCCAGAACACCACGCCGGAGCAGATGAAGATGTTCCTCACCCGGATCGGGTTTGGATCGCGCGCCGTCGTCACCGGCGACGTGACCCAGGTCGACATAGCCGGCAACAAGTCCGGACTGATCGGCCTCGAGCGGATCCTGGAGGGCATCGAAGGCCTGGCCTTCGTTCACCTCGGTCCGCGCGACGTGGTGCGTCACCGGATCGTGCAGGACATCGTCTCTGCCTACGAGCGGGCTGGGGCCAGCCCGCCCAAGGAGACGACGACCTCGCGGCGGCGAAAGGCCAGGTGAGCCGGGTGGAGGTCTTCGCCGCCGACGAACAGACCGAGCGGCCGGTCGACGCGGTGCGCTGGGTCCGGCTGGCCGAGGAGATCCTGGCCGCCGAAGGCGTGCGGAAAGACGCCGAACTGTCGCTGCTGTTCGTCGACGAGCAGGCCATGTCCGATCTCAACAAGCGCTTCCTCGGCAACGACGGGCCGACCGATGTGCTGGCCTTCCCGATCGACGACGAGCCGATCGAGGGCGGCCGCTCACCCGACTCGGGTGGGTCGCGACCCATGTGGATGCCCGCCGAGCCCGATGACCTCCCCATGCTCCTCGGCGACGTGGTGATCTGTCCGGCCGTGGCCGAGCGCAACGCGCCCGAGCACGCCGGCACCTACGACGACGAACTCGCCCTCCTGGTCGTCCACGGCATCTTGCACCTGCTCGGCATGGACCACATCGACGACGAGGAGGCCGAGGCTATGGAGCAGCGCGAGCGCGACCTGCTCGAACGCTTCCACAAGGCCACCCCATGAGCGGTGACGACATCCTGCTCTTGGTGGCTGTCTTTTTCCTGTTGGTCACAGCCGGCTTTTTCGCCGCCGCCGAGACGGCGCTGACCCGCATCAACCGCATCAAGGCCCTGACCTTGGCCGAGGAGGGAAGGCGCGGCGCCGAGAAGCTCGTGAGTCTGGTCGAGCATCCGGAGCGGTTCCTCAACCCGGTGCTGTTCCTGGTGCTGCTCTGCCACCTGGTGGCGGCCACCCTGGTCGGCGTGGTAGCCGCCAACGTGTTTGGGCCTTGGGGCGTCGCCGCCGCCACCGCCTTCGAAGTGGTCATCATCTTCGTGCTGGCCGAGGCGGCGCCGAAGACGTGGGCAGTACAGCATCCTGAACGAGCCGCGCTGCGCACCGCCCCTGTGGTGGACGCAGTCGTCAGGTTCCCGCTGTTGCGGTGGCTGGCCAACGGGCTCATCGGGCTGTCGAATATCTTCCTGCCCGGCAAGGGGCTCAAAGAGGGACCCTACGTCTCGGAACAGGAGTTGCTGGCCCTGGCCGACGTGGCCCTGGAGGACAAGGTGATCGAGCGGGAGGAGCGCCGCCTTATCCATTCCATCATCGACTTCGGCGACACCATCGCACGCGAGGTGATGAAGCCCCGGACCGAGATGGTGGCGGTACAGGCCCGCGACAAGATCGAGGACGTGCTCGAGGTGGCCTTCCTGGCCGGCTACAGCCGCATACCCGTCTACGACAACGGCATCGACGACATCGTGGGCATCGTGTTCACCAAGGACCTCATGCGGGCCGAGCGCGACGGGCACGGCTCTGATGAAGTGCGCACGCTGCTACGGGACGCCTACTTCGTGCCGGAGACGAAGCGGGTATCGCAGCTCATGCGGGAGATGCAGCAGGGCAAGAACCACATGGCGGTCGTCGTCGACGAGTACGGTGGCGTCGCTGGCATCGTGACGTTGGAGGACCTGCTTGAGGAGCTGGTCGGCGACATCGTCGATGAGTATGACGTCGAGGAGCCTCCCGTCGAGCGGCTGAGCGATAGCGAGCTGGTGGTCACCGCCTCGCTCCCGATGGACGAAGTGAACGAAGCGTTGGGCAGCGAGCTGCCTGAGGGTGACTGGGACACCGTGGGCGGGTTCCTCTACCACCTGCTCGGCCACGTACCCCACGAGGGCGAGACGGCGGAGTACGACGGTCACCTGCTGACCGCCGAACGGGTCGTCGGCCGGCGTATCGGCCGCGTCCGTATCTCCAAGCTCACCGAAGAGCCCGCTACCTAGCGGCCGCTTGTGCGTTCGGGCTTCGCCACCATCGTCGGTCGTCCCAACGTCGGCAAGTCGACGCTGCTGAACCGCATGCTCGGCACCAAGGTGTCGATCGTGTCAGACAAGCCGCAGACGACGCGGACCCAGGTGCGGGGCGTGCTGACCCGGCCGGAGGTCCAGATCGTCTTCGTCGACACGCCTGGCATCCACAAGCCGAAGACCCTGTTGGGGGAGCGGCTCAACGACACGGCCACGGCCACCATTGGCGACGTCGACGTCGTGGTGTTCGTCGTCGATGCCACCGCGCCCATCGGCCGCGGCGATCGCTTCGTGGCGGAGCGGGTTCCGCCCGGTGGTCTCTGCGTTGTGAACAAGGTCGACGCCGCCAGCCGCCAGCAGGTCCTCGACCAGCTGCAGCTGGCCGGCCACCTCGACCTGGCCGAGTACTTCCCGGTGTCGGCCAAGACCGGCGAGGGCGTGGCCGAGCTGGTCGAGGCCATCGCCGGGCGCCTGCCCGAGGGCCCGCTGCTCTACCCCGACGACATGGTCACCGACGTCCCCGAGGCGTTCTGGGTGGCCGAGTTGGTGCGAGAGCAGCTGCTCGCGGTGATGCGGGAGGAGGTTCCGCACTCGATCGCCTGCCGGGTGACCGAATGGGAGTGGCCACGCATCCGCTGCGAGATCCTCGTCGAACGGGACTCCCAGAAGGGCATCGTCATCGGGCGCGGCGGGGCGGTCCTGAAAGAGGTGGGTAGCCGCGTCCGGGACCAGCTCGAGCCGGGCGCGTTCCTCGAGCTGTTCGTAAAGGTCGACCGCGACTGGCAGAGCCGGCCCAAGGCGTTGGAGCGGCTCGGTTACTGACGAGCCGAGGGGAAAGGGTAGGTTCGGCGCATGTCTCGTCGTGACGCCACCGTGCTCCGTGCTTTCGCGGTCTGGACCATCTACGTCTGGGTGACCCGCATGTGGAACATCTGGAGGGACCGGGCCCCCGGGCATGGCACCGCCTTCAAGTTGGTGCACACCGTGCTGGCGGTCGTCTCGGTGGCGTTCGCCGGTGCCGCGCTCGCCATCGTGGCCCGTCTGCGCCGGCCGGTCACTCCCCGGGTTGGAACTGCGCCTTCTGGAGCTGGTGGCTGAAGTCGATTGACACAGCTTTCATCTCGCTGAACTCGTCGAGGGCGTGCGGCCCGGCCTCCCGAAACCCGTTGCCGGTAGACTTCATGCCGCCGAAGGGCATCTGAACCTCGGCGCCGATCGTGGGCGCGTTGACGTAGACGATGCCGAATTCGAGCTCAGTGACGGCGCGCATGGCGGCGGTCATGTCGTTGGTGTAGATGGAGGCGGACAGCCCGTAGGTGGTGGAGTTGGCGGCGGCGATGGCCGCGTCGAGATCGGGGACCGGGATGATGGCGGTGACCGGCCCGAAGATCTCCTCCTGGGCGATGCGCATGTACGGCGTGGCGTCGGTGAACACGGTGGGGGAGAGGTAGTTGCCCTTGGCGTGGACCCCGTCCGTCAATGCCTCTCCGCCGAGAAGCACCCGAGCGCCATCGTCCTCGCGGCCGACCCGCAGATATTCGAGGACCCTGTCCCGCTGGGTGCGGTTGATGAGCGGGGCCAGGTCGACCGCCTCGTCGTCGCCGGGGCCGATCTTGTAGGTCTTGACCTTGTCCACCAACGCTTCGGCGAATCCGGGGTGGAGGCTGACGACGCGCGACGTGGCCGTGCACCGCTGTCCACTGGTGGCGAAGGCGCCCCAGGCGATGCCTTCGACGGCCAGGTCCAGATCGGCGTCGGGCATGACGATGCTGACGTTCTTCGATCCGAGCTCCATCGAGTAGCGCTTCATCTGGCTGCCGCACTGCGCCGCGATCAGCTTGCCGGTCTCGAGTGAGCCGGTGAACGAGATGGCTCGGACGTCAGGGTGGGCCACCAATGCCGCGCCCGCTTCCTCGCCGGTCCCCTGGACGAGGTTCATCACGCCGGGCGGCACGCCGGCCTGCTCGATGATCTCCACCAGCCGTTGCGCGCAGAGCGGAGTGTCCTCGGCCGCTTTCATGACGACGCAGTTCCCGGCGAGGATGGCCGGCCACGTCTTCCACGTGGGGATGGCGATGGGGAAGTTCCACGGGGTGATGAGACCGACAATGCCGATCGGGTGGCGCATGGTCAGGGAGAACTTGCGGGGAAGCTCCGACGGGATGGTCTCACCGAATGGGGAGCGGCTCTGGCCCGACATGAACCAGGCGAAGTCGATGCCCTCCTGGACATCGCCGCGAGCCTCTTTCAGGGTCTTGCCCATCTCGCGGGTCATGAGCCGCGACAGCGAGTCTTTCTGCTCCTCGAGCAGGGCCCCGATGCGGCGCAGGTAGTCGCCCCGCTTCGGCATCGGCGTGGCTGCCCACTCGGGATAAGCCGCTTTCGCCGCCTCCACGGCGTCGGCCACGTCGGCCGCATCGCTGCGCGCTACCTTGCCCAACAGGTCGTCGGTATCGGCTGGGTTTCGGTCCTCCATCGTCCGTCCCGAACGAGCCGGCCCCCACTTCCCACCGATGAAATTCATGCCTGGATCCTAGCTTTGCATGCAAAGCCAGAGATAGTTCAGCCTTCGAACAGTTCGGTATACTTCCCATCATGTCTGACCTCATCTCGGCCGACCTCAGGCCCGCGGCCAGGACGCTCGCTCGCCTGGCGCGCATCGTCGAGCGGGCCTGCTGCGAGATGACGCCCTCGCAGTACCGCGTGCTGGCCCTGGTGGCCAGCGGCGACGAGCGGGCCACGCAGCTGGCCGGCCGCCTCGCCCTCGCGAAGCCGACCATCACGGCCGCCGTCGACGGGCTGGTCGAGAGGGGCCGGTTGACCCGCTCGGACGTGGCGGGGGATCGGCGGGCCACGCGGCTGGCGGTGACCCCGGCCGGCCGGCTGGCCCTGGATCGCACCGAGGAGGCCATCGCCGAACGCCTGACGCCGCTCGTGGCCGGCTGCGATCACCCGGCGCGGGTCATCACCGCTCTGGCCGAACTGGCCCGCGCTCTCGACGCCCGTATCGAGGCCAGAACTTGAGCCCTCCGCGTCAAGGGTGGATGCGCCGTCTGGCGCCCTACCTGTTCCGCCACCGGCGCACGGTGATCATCGCGTTCGGCGCGGCCATCGCCGGGCAGACCGTGGCCGCCCTCACGCCTGTGGTTCAAAAGATCATCGTCGACGACGTCATCATCAACCACCGGCGGCCGCTGGCCCCGTGGCTGGTGGCGCTGCTCGTCGCCGGCGTCATCCGGTTCGCGACCGCGTATTTGCGCCGCTTCTTTGGCGGCCGGCTCAGCCTCGACGTGCAGTACGACCTGCGCACCGAAATCTTCGAAAAGTTGCAGCGCCTCGACTTCGCCCGCCACGACGAGATGCAGACCGGCCAGCTCGTCTCCCGGGCCAGTTCCGATGTCGGACTCCTCCAGGGCCTGCTGGCCTTCCTGCCCATCGTCAGCGCCAACGTGGTCATGCTGGTCATCGCCTTCGTGGTGATGTTCAGCGTCTCGCCGTTGCTGGCGCTGGCCACCCTGGCGGTGGCGCCCCTCATCCTGGTGGTGGCCCTGCAACTGCGGACGTCGGTGTACCCGGCCAGCTGGGATGCACAGCAGAAGGCAGCCGACGTGGCCGGCGTGGTCGAGGAAGCGGTGACCGGCGTCCGGGTGGTGAAAGGGTTCGGGCAAGAGGACCGGGAGCTGGGCCACCTGGTCGGCGCCGCCGAGGACCTCTACGCATCGCGCCTGCGGGTGGTGCGACTCACCGCCCGGAAGGCCGCCACCCTCCAGGCGCTCCCGAGTGTCGGCCAGGTCGCCATCCTGGCCCTCGGTGGGTGGTTGGCCATCCATCACCGGCTCTCGCTGGGCGGATTCCTGCTGTTTTCCAGCTACCTCCTCGAGATGGTCTCACCCATGCGCATGCTGGCCGGCATCACCGCCATCGCGTCGCAGGCGAGGGCTGGCACCGAGCGCATCTTTGAACTACTTGACTCGGTGCCCACGGTCACCGAACGACCCGACGCCGTCGTCCTGGGCGACATCGCCGGTGACATCGTGTTCGACGACGTCTCCTTCGGCTACCTCCGCACCGAGCCGGTCCTGGCTGGTCTGAGCCTCCATGTCCGGCCCGGTGAGACGGTGGCGTTGGTAGGCGGCTCGGGGTCGGGCAAGTCCACCGTCGCCCTGCTCCTTCCGCGTTTCTACGACGTCCAGTCGGGCACCATTCGTCTCGACGGAGTGGACGTGCGCGACGCCACCTTGGACTCGCTGCGCCGCCGCATCGGTGTGGTGTTCGAGGAGAGCTTCCTCTTCTCGGATTCGGTACGCGCCAACATCGCGTATGGCCGGCCCACTGCCACCGACGCCGAGGTGGAGGCGGCGGCCCGCGCCGCCGAGGCCCACGACTTCATCGCCGCGCTCCCGGGCGGATACGAGACGGTCGTCGGCGAGCGGGGGCTGACACTTTCCGGAGGCCAACGGCAGCGCGTGGCGTTGGCCCGCGCGCTGATCACCGACCCCCAGGTCCTGATCCTCGACGACGCCACCTCATCGGTGGACTCCCGCGTCGAAGAGGAGATTCACTCCACCCTGCGACGATTGATGCAAGGCCGCACCACCCTGCTGGTGGCCCACCGGCGCAGCACCCTCCGGCTGGCCGACCGCATCGTCGTGGTCGACCACGGTCGGGTCATCGACCAGGGCATCCACGACGAGCTGTTGGCCCGCTGCCGGGAGTACCGGCTGCTGCTAGCCGGACCGGGTGACGACGCCGAAGGGCTGGATGTCGAAAAGATCGTCACCGCCGACGCGTGGGCCACATCGCCCGGCGACGCACCTCGCCCCAGGTCCTCGGCCGCCGCCGCGCCATCGATGGGCTTCGGCGTAGGCGGAGGCGGTGGAGGTGGCGCCAACGGCGCCGGATGGATGGGCATGCTGCCCCCCACGCCTGAGCTCCTGGCTCGCGTCGCGGCCCTACCCGCCCCTGCCGACCGGCCGCGGGTCGACATCGCCGCCGAGGTCAACGAGAGCGGACCCTTTTCCCTCAGGCGTTTCATCCGCCCCTACCGCCGGCCCCTTCTCCTTGGCGCCGTCCTGGTCGTGCTCGACACGCTGGCCACGCTCGCCGGCCCCGCGCTCGTCCGCCAGGGCCTCGACCACGGCGTCCTGCGTGGGTCGCAGGGCGCATTGTGGACCGCCTCGTTCGCGCTGCTCGTCGTTGTCCTCCTGGACTGGGTCGACTCGATCGCCGTCACCCTCGTGACCGGCAAGACGGCCGAACGGCTGCTCTTCGCCCTGCGGGCCCGCATCTTCGCCCACCTGCAGCGCTTGGCCCTGGACTACTACGACCGGGAGATGGCGGGGCGGGTCATGACCCGCATGACCACTGATGTTGAGGCTCTCGCCAACCTGTTGCAAACCGGCCTCATCAACGCCCTGGTCGCGCTCCTCAGCTTCTTCGGCGTGGCTGGCGCGCTGCTGTACTACAACACCAGGCTGGCGCTGGTCGCCCTCACCGTGGTGCCCCCACTCGCCCTGGCCACATGGTGGTTCCGCAGTCGTTCCCGGTTTGCGTATGACCAGGCCAGGGAGCGCATCGCCATCGTCAATGCCAACCTCCAGGAGAGTCTCTCCGGTGTACGAGTGGCGCAGGCCTACGTCCGCGAGGACCGCAACGAATCGGAATTCCGGCGCCTGTCCGGGAACTACCTCGAGTCGCGTCTGTCGGCCCAGCGGTTGGTGGCTCTGTACTTCCCATTCGTGGAGTTCCTTTCCGAGGTGGCCGCCGCGGCCGTGCTGGCCGTGGGCATGAGCCTGGTGCGAAGCGGGTCGCTCACGACCGGCGAGCTGATCGCGTTCCTGCTCTATCTGAACCTGCTGTTCTCGCCCATCCAGCAGCTGTCCCAGGTCTTTGACGCCTACCAACAGGCGCGCGCATCGATGTCCCGCATCACCGAACTGATGGCCACCCCCGTCCTGACGCCCGCCGCGGAGAGTCCGTGTCTGCCCGGGCGGGTGCGCGGCGACATCCGCCTCGAGGGCGTGCGTTTCCGCTACCCGGGCACGGCCGCGGCGGAAGAGGCGCTGCGCGGCGTCGACCTCACCGTCGCCGCCGGCGAGACCGTCGCGCTGGTCGGAGAGACCGGCGCGGGCAAGTCCACCATCGTGAAACTGGTCGCCCGCTTCTACGACCCGACCGCAGGACGGGTGTTGATCGACGGTGTTCCCCTGGCGGAGTTGGATCTCGGCAGCTACCGGCGCCAGCTTGGCTACGTCCCCCAGGAAGCCTTTCTCTTCACCGGAACCATCCGGGACAACATCGCCTACGGCCGCCCGTCGGCCACCGATGCCGAGGTGGAAGCGGCCGCCCGCGCTGTTGGCGCTCACGCCTTCGTGGCGGGCCTGCCGGGCGGCTATCTGCACCCGGTGGCGGAGAAGGGCCGTTCGCTGTCGTCGGGGCAACGGCAGCTGATCGCCTTGGCGCGCGCTCAGCTGGTCGATCCCGCCATCCTTTTGTTGGACGAGGCCACCTCCAACCTGGACCTGGGCACCGAGGCCCGAGTGGCCCGGGCCATGGGGGTGGTGGCGTCGGGCCGCACCACGCTGCTCATCGCCCACCGGCTGCAGACGGCGCGGGCCGCCGACCGGATCCTCGTGCTCGACGGCGGCCGCGTGGTGCAGACGGGCAGTCACGACGAGTTGGTTGCGGATCTATCCGGGCCCTACGCCCAGATGTGGCGGGCGTTCGCCGAAGCCGTGCCCGAGCCCGGCTGACGGTCAGAGCCCAAGGCCGGCGTTGGCGCCGGCCGGGCCGTGCAGCGCCTCGAGCGGATCCTGGGTGTCGCCGAAATAGCCGAGGCTGTAGGCGCCCCGGCGATAGCCGATCAGCCGGGCCAGCTCCACGGGAAGGGTGCGGGCCACGTCTGGCGGGCAGGCCAGATACTGGTTCTCCTCCTGGCGCAGCCAGGACAGGGTGTAGCCGACGTTGGCGCCCAGCCGATGCGCATCTGAACGGTTGGCGCCGCCGCCGTGGTACACCGAACCGACATAGACGAACACCGAGCCCTTCGCCATTTCCGCCGGCACCGTTTCCTCCGCCGTCGGACGGAGCCGGTCCTCCCACTTGTGGCTGCCGGGGATGACCCGCGTCGCGCCGTTCTCCTCGGTGAAATCAGTGAGCGCCCACATGGTGTGGCACTCGACCTCGAACCCGGCCGGGAACGGGAAGAAGTCGAAGGCCCACTGGTCGCGGTGGATCAACTGACCCGGCTCGCCCGGGCCGATGTCGATCACCTGGGTGAGATGAAGCTGATAACTGGTGGCGTGTTCGCCGAGCACGGCGTCGAGTGTTCCGAGGATCAGTGGATGGGCGGCCAGCTCCCGGAAGACGGGCGACCGGGCGATGAGACTCCCTGTCCGTCGCGTGTTCCGGCCGCTGAAGTCGTCGGCTCCGCACGCCGTCGAGTCCAACCAGGGCCGCAGTTCGTCGAGCATGCCGTCGATGGTCGCCGGCGCGACCAGGCCATCCACGATGACGCACCCGTCCTGGTTGAGCGCCTCGGTGACGTCGGCGGCGGACGCCGATCGAACGAGTACTTGCACATGGCCGGGCACGGTTCGGACGTTAGTTCTCCGAAGCGACGGTCGGAGCTTCGGCGATGGTGACGTCCAACGCCAACGTCAGACACCGGCAGCCGCCGCCCGCCTTGAGGAATTCGTCGACCGGTGACACGGCGACGTCGAAGCCCCACTGCTCGAGTTGTCGCCCGACCCTCGGTGGGCACGACGGCATGACTACGTTGGTTCCCACCACGACCGAGTTGGCGCAGAAAGCGAGCGCCTCGTCATCTTCGAGGACGAGCGCTTCAGGGACCAACCTCTGCATCACCTTCGCCCCGTAACGATCCCAGCCGAGTGGTGCCACGATCGCCCGTCGCCCATCAAGTGGACAGAAGGTGAGGTCCAGGTGATAGAGGCGGGCGTCGGCGAGTTCGACCGACCGCACCGCCGCCCCGGTCAGCCTGGACAGGTAGGCGTGGGACGCGGCGTCGGACCGGAACCGGTAGCCGGACACCAGGACCCCCCCGAAAGGAAGCGCGTCCCCGGCGCCTTCGTGCGTCGCGCCGACGGGAAGCTCGTCCACCACCCAACCGTGCGAGCGGAACCAGGCGATGTCATAGGGCGTCTCGCCCTGGCGCTCCGGATGCCGGAAACGGCTCGGCACGAACTGCTTCCCGTTCACGATGCCGGCATTGGCCGTGAACACCAGGTCGGGAAGGCCGTCCACCGACTCTTGAAATTCCACCTGGGCGCCGGCCTGAATGAGGGCCTGGACGAGATTGTCCCATTGCTGACGGGCCCGTTCCGGGTCGGCGGACACCTCTCGGTGCATCCAGGGATTGATCTCGTACAGCACGCCGAAGTGCTCCGGCGGACACATGAGGTACCGCCGGCCCCACCCCAGTTCGGTCATACCGTCATCGCGGTGGGCAGAGGCGGGCGACGAGGCCGGAGAGGAACAATCCCACGTCGGTGACGATGCCCAGTGCCTGGTGGCTTCCCCGGTCGGCCAGCTTGGTGACCACCGCCTGATTGATGTCCACGCAGTAGGTCTCCACCCCGGCCGGCAGTAGGTTCCCGGTGGCGATGGCATGCAACGTCGAGGCCAGCATCAGTGCAACAGTCACGCCGGGGAGGAGGTAGCGCATGGCATCGGCCGCCTCTACCACGTTGGCGTACACATCCGGCAGCGGACCGTCGTCACGCACCGAGCCCCCGAGTACGAACGGCACCTCGTGCTTGACGCATTCGTAGAGCGCGCCGCCGTCGATATAGCCGGCATCGACCGCGTTGGCGATCGAGCCGTACCGGCGTACTTCGTTGATGACTCGCAGATGGTTGGCGTGGCCGCCCTCGGCGACGACGCCTTCGGCCACCGAGACGCCGAGCGAGGTTCCCATCACATTGGACTCGAGGTCGTGGGCGGCAAAGCCGTTGCCGGCGAACAGCACATCGATCCAGCCCTCGCGGACCAGGCGAGCCACGTCCGGACCCGCGCCGGTATGGATGACGGCGGGGCCGCACACGGCCAGGATACGGCCACCGGACTCCTTGGCGGCGCGGATGCGGTCGGACACCGTAGACACGAGCAGGCCCTTGGGCTTTTCCGATGAGACTTCGGACGCCATGAACTCGAAGGGACTGTGGCCGCGCGGCCGTTGCGACGGCGCCACCCGCACCCCCTCCCGGCCCACGACCATGCGATCCCCGACCCGGACCCGATGCATCGGAAGCGTCCGCACTCGGCCGTCGGGGAGCACGACGGTCCCGCAGTCCATTTCCGGGTTCTCCACATCGACCCATTTGCCATCGAGGCGAACCGAGGTGGGCAGGTTGGTGGTGGAGTAGAAACCGGCGGGGAGCACACCGTCGCGATCGGCGGCCACGATCTCGGCGTCGCGCTGGGACAGCCGGTTGGCGCCGTGCACCTGGAGTTCGGCGAGGAGCGTGGCCAACGTGTCCTCGTCCGGGGCGGAGACCTGCAGCCGCGCCCGGCTGGTGTCGATGTTGGTCTTGCCGATGTCGACGTCGAGCACCGTGTAGTCGGCACCCGCGGCCAGGATGACGTCCATCACCTTGGCCAGGATCAGCGAGTCGATGATGTGGCCCTCCACCTCGACTTGCTCGCTCGGCACCCGGTCCTCCTCTCGAAGATGCGGCACGGAGCCTACCTACCCGCTACCTTCGTGCCGACATGGGTCAGCCGATCATCGTCGTCCAGAAGCAGACCACCGACCGCGGGACCGTGCGTTTCGAACTCAACCGCAGCCTGACCGGAATGGGCCACGAGCGCTACACGTCGCCGCCCGAAGCGGCTCGCAATCGTCCGCCGGACGAGCTCGCCCGCCGCCTCTTCGCCCAGGGCGACGTGATTGCCCTGTCGATGTACTCCAACGAGGTCACCGTGGAGTTGCGACCGCACGGATCGACAGACGGTCTGCTCGAGATCATCGAGGGCCTCTACACCCATTACACGCCGGGAGTCACCCCGTCGATCCCCTAACCACCCGATGGCGGTGGTGATTGGACGATGCGAAGGTGGGCAGCCAGGTCGGCTGGTTGCGAACGGGCGTTGATCCCGCTGGTGGAAGGCATGACGTAGGCAGGCGCGCCGGCGAAGCCGGACGGCTGCCATCCGGCGGTGGCCTTGGTGTCCACCGCCGCCCGCCAGCCTTCCAGGCCGACGAAGACCACCGTGGCCGGGCGCAGCCATCGCACCAGTCGCTCAACGCGTGCCAGCCCTTCGGCGTACTCGGCCGCTGACAGCTGATTGGATCGAGGCGTGGCCCGCTTGCACAGGTCGGTCATGCCGACCCCGTCGTGGGCGAGGGCGTGCCATGGATTTCGCGGCCGGCTGACGAGGCCGGCGTCGAGGGCGGCGCGCCAGAAGCGATTGGTGGCCCCGGCAAAGCCGTAGCCGGCGTCGGCGGCCACCAGGCTCGGATTGAGTCCGCAGATCAGCTGATGCATACCGGGACCGACGAAGTCGGGCAGGGTGCGGGCCCGGCGGCCGGTTGCCCACAGCGCGCCCGGGTGGTCACCGACTCCGTCAATCGTCTCGACGACCAGCTGGTCGAAGCCGGCCCCGGTGAGCACGTCCTGCAGCGGCTCTCTCCGCCACATCGTGAAGGTCCGTCCGCCCAGATCGTCATTGGCCAGCGGTCCCTCACCGTCGCCGTTCAGCAGCGACAGCGTGATCGGCGCGTCGGGTCGGAGGGCGTGGTGGAGAGAGGCAAGGGCCATCGGGAATGCCACGGCTCGAACATGCAGGTAGGTGTTGCGCGCCCATCCGGCGGCGAGGCCATGCCGGCGGAACGGCAACCGTTCGAGTTCGCCCTGCACCGCCGGGCGATGGCCGCCGAGACCGAGCATGGCCCAGGCCGCATCGAAGGCCACCACCGACCGGCCCGTGGCGCCCAGGTCGGCGAGGTAGCCGCCGGGACCACAGCCGAGGTCGATCATGGGCTGGGCTTGGTCGGCTTGCTCGGCCAGGTCGGCGAGCTGGCGGGCCCGCTCGCCGTACCGGGCGGGTCGGGCCGCGGCGTAGTCGGCCGCCCTGCGCTCGTACACCTCGACGGTCGTCACGTCCACGCGCGCCTCAACTTCACTCCTCGTCAAGCGCGGACGGGCGCATCGGAAAGGTTCCGGCCTCGACAATGGCCCGGGAGAACGGCCGCACCAGGTCCCGCAAGCGAGCACAGTCGGCGTCGCCCAACGCCGCCCAGGGGGCGCCGGCCAACTCGTCAGTGCGATCCTCCACCCACTGGCGGTGCCGGCGTCCTTCGTCGGTGAAGGTCCCGTCATCGGTGAGCCAGCCGCGAGCCCTGAGGCCATCCACCGCCGCCGACCACGACAGATCCGGCCAGGCCCGGCTGGTCTGCAACACGGCGGCAGGGACGTCGCCGGACGCGGCGTGCAGTACCAGGGCCTCCACCCCGGTCACACCCTCCATCGTCAACGCGGCCACATGGCCGTCACCTCGAAATTCGCGCAGTCGCGTAATCGCCTGCCAGAGCACCAGGTGGGGTTCTTCGGGCCAAGCCAGCGAGGCGTGCCCGGCGTACAGAGGGCGACCTTCCGGACGGCACGCGTCGCACGCGGCCTGGGCCAGCCCGGCCGCCTCGTGCACGGCCGCGTCCTTTACGGTTGCCTCGCCCAGGATGCGGCGAAGGGCACGGTCAGTCGCGTCGAGTCGAGCGGCAAGGAGCGCGGCCGGGGTCACCGCGTCCCAGGCGCCGGTCATGGCCTTACGGACCAGGCCCGGCTCGAAGTTGAAGAACGTGGCGATGACGACCTCGGCCGAGACGGCGCCCATGGCCGCCGACCGCGACGCGAAATAGCCGGCCCTTGCCCCTCGGAGACCGGCGCCGGCGTAGCTTTCGCCCGCTTCCGGGACGAAGTAGATCATCCCGTGGTAGGGCTCGAGCGTGCGCCACATCCTCCTGGCTGTCGACATGGACTCGAAACCTAGCTGTCCCCACCGACTGTGGCCGGGGCCCTAGGCTGGCCGGCAATGGCAGAGTCGGATCCGTGGGCGGCCGTCCTCGAGCGGCTTGACGACGCCGCCAAGCTCACCAACCTCGATCCCGACATCCACCGCATCCTGCGCCTCCCTGAGCGGATCCTCGAGGTCGCCATCCCCGTGCGGATGGACGACGGCCGCGTCGAAGTCTTCACCGGGTGGCGGGTGCACCATGACACCACCCGAGGCCCGGCCAAGGGCGGGCTCCGGTTCCATCCTGATGTCGACGCCAACCGGATCACGGCATTGGCCGCGGATATGACGTTCAAGACGGCGGTGCTGGCGCTGCCGTTCGGCGGCGGCAAAGGCGGCGTTCGCTGCAACCCGACCAAGATGTCGCTCGGTGAGCTGGAACGCATCACCCGCAGGTACACGCTCGAGGTCTCGTCATTCCTCGGGCCGGACCGGGACGTTCCTGCTCCCGATGTCAACACCGACGGCCGGGTCATGGCCTGGCTGATGGATACCTTGTCGATGATCCGGGGTGAGGCCATGCCCGCTTCGGTCACCGGCAAGCCGCTGTCGATTGGCGGCACGCGGGGTCACCAGGGCGCTACGTCGTCGGGTGTCCTCATCTGCGCCCGCGCCGCCTTCGCAGCGCTCGATCTTGACTTCGTCGGCAAGCGCGCCATCGTGCAGGGGTTCGGCAAGGTCGGAGGACCGCTCGTCTTCCTGCTGGCCTCGGCCGGCATGCGGGTGATCGCGGTGAGCGACGTGGGCGGGGCGGTGCACAACCAGGGCGGACTCGACCCTTCCGCCCTTTCCGAGCACGTGGCCCGCGCCGGCACGGTGGCCGGCTTCGAGGGAGGCGATCCGATCCGAGAGGCCGACATGTGGGGCCTCGAATGCGAGCTGGTGGTGCCCGCTGCCCTCGAAGGGGCGATCACGGCCGAAGTGGCCGAACGCCTGCAGTGCACCATGTTGGTCGAGGCGGCCAATGGCCCGACCGTCCCGGCCGCCGACGCCGTACTCGACCGCCGGGGCATCGTGGCCGTGCCCGACATCCTGGCCAACGCCGGCGGGGTGACCGCCTCCTACTTCGAGTGGGCTCAGAGCCGCCAGGGGTTCGCGTGGGAAGAGGAAACGGTTGCGGCCCGGTTACGCAAGTTCATGGAAACCGCATTTCATGACGTCTGGGTGAAGGCGGAAACCCTCGGTGTCTCTTTGCGCCGGTCGGCGTTCGCACTCGCCGTCGAGCGGGTGGCCGAGGCCATCGCCGCCCGGGGCCTCTTTCCCTGAGACTGGGCGCCGGTCCGGCCCGGCCCGGCCTGGCCTGGCCACCGAGGACATACCTGGCCCACAGGTTGGAAACCGTGGTACGTCGACAAGGAGTTGTCGACGCAATGTGGTGCCAAACGGGTGTCGTGGAGCACTCGAGGTCGACCATTCCCAGCCACGGTGCATCGACAACTCGCTGTCGATGCAACGTGGTTTCCAACCGGTGATGGGGATGTATTCCGCGGGGCCGGCGGGCGAGCGGGAATAGTTCGCTGCGCTAATTAGTTGGGTAAAGTAATGCTGTCCACAGACATCGATCTCTCAACCCGCCTCCGGCTGGCCGTGATGCGACTGGCCCGGACGCTGCGCCAGCAATCGATGACGGATGACGTCACCCCATCCATGCTTTCGGCACTGTCTGTGGTGGAACGGCGGGGTCCGCTCTCCATTGGCGACTTGGCCCTCACGGAGCGTGTGTCACCGCCGTCGATGACCCGGGTGGTCAGCCATCTGGAGGAAAGGCATCTGGTCACCCGCGAGATAGACGTCACCGATCGACGGGTGGCCCGGCTCCGAGTAACCCCGGCCGGGGCCCGGACCCTCGCCGCCATGCGCACGCGCAAGCAGGCGTATCTGGCCCGGCGGCTACGGCTCCTGTCCGAGGAGGATCGCGCCCGGCTTGCCGCCGCCCTGCCCATTCTCGAACGACTGGTGGAGGAGGACGAGTGAGGAAGACCTTCTCCTCACTCTCCGTTCGTAACTATCGYCTCTTCTTCTACGGTCAGCTGGTCTCCCTCATCGGGACCTGGACCCAGACGGTCGCTCAAGCCTGGCTGGTGCTGCGGCTGTCCCACAATGATGGCTTTGCCCTGGGTCTGCTGGCGGCCGCGCAGTTCCTGCCTCTCCTGGTCTTGAGTCCATGGGCCGGCCTGATTGCCGACCGTTTCGACAAGCGCCGTGTGCTCATCGCCACCCAGACCGCGATGGGCATCCTGGCCGGCATCCTGGCGGTCCTGACCATCGCAGGTGTCGTGAGCCTGTGGATGGTGTTCGTGCTGGCCATGCTGCTGGGCCTGGCGAATGCCTTTGACGTTCCTACCCGGCAAGCGTTCGTCTCCGAAATGGTCGGATCCGAGAGCCTGGCCAACGCCGTCGGGCTGAACAGCTCCATCTTCAACGCCGCCCGTATCGTCGGGCCGGCCGTCGGGGCGGTGGTGATCAAGCTGTTCGACGTGGGGCCGTGCTTCGCAATCAACTCGGTGTCCTTCGCGGCGGTAATCGCCGGATTGATGATGATGCGCCCAGAGGAGTTGCAGCGGAAAGCGCCGGCGGTTCGGGCCCGCGGTCAGATTCGCGAAGGCCTCCGGTACGCCTGGCGGATCCCGGTGCTGCGGTCCACCCTGTTCCTCGTTGGCGTGGTCGGCACCCTGGCGTTCAACTTCGTCGTCGTTCTTCCCTTGCTGGCTCGACGGGACTTCCACGGCGACGCCGGGACGTACGGCCTCCTCACCGCCGTCATGGGCGTCGGCTCGCTGGTCGGCGCGCTCATCACCGCCACCCGGTCCCGGCCGACCACGATGGTCCTGCTGGTCTCGTGTGGGTTGTGCGGCATCGCTGTGCTGGGCGCGGCGGCCGCGCCGTCACTCGTGACCGAGATACCGGCCCTGATGCTCGCCGGCGCCACCAGTATCACCTTCATCGCCACGGCCAACACGACCCTTCAGCTGGCATCCGCCCCCGAGATGCGGGGTCGGGTGATGGCGATCTACGTCGTGCTCTTCCTGGGCAGCACGCCCATCGGAGGACCGCTCATCGGCTGGATCAGCGGCACCTACGGGGCCCGCTCCGGACTGGCCGTCGGCGGTGTCGCCGCCGTCGTCGCCGCCGGCCTCGGCACCATCGGCGCCGCCAGGAACGGCACTCTTCACCTCCGGATCATTGGTCGGGCCGTGGTCGGCACAGATCCGTCCACGGAGCCGGCGGCAGCGTGACGCCGACGCTGCCTACGCTGCGGGCGTGACCGCGCCCCGCATCCCCACGCTTCCTCCCGAAGAGCACGACGACGAGGTGCGGGAGTTGCTTGGTTCCGTCGCCCTCCGAGGGGCGGCGGCGTCCAACATCTTCACGACGTTGGTCCGCCACCGCGGGCTATTCCGCAGGTGGCTTCCGTTCGGCGGGAAGCTCCTGGCCGGCCGCATCCCCGCCCGCGACCGCGAGCTGATCATCTTGCGCACCGGGTGGCTTTGTCGCGCCGAGTACGAGTGGGGCCAGCACGTGCTCATCGCCAAGCAGTTGGGAGTGACGGACGAGGAAATCGACTGGCTGAAGGAGGGCCCGTTGGCCGAGGGGTGGTCGGCCTTCGAGACCGAGATGCTTCTGGCCGTCGACGAACTTCATCAAGACGCCCGTATCCGGGACGAGCTCTGGCAAGCGCTGGCCGCGGTGTGGGACGAGCGCCAGCTCATCGAGTTCCCCATGCTGGTCGGGCACTACCACATGGTCGCCTTCACCTTGAACGCACTCGGCGTGGTGCGCGAGGAGGGTGTGCCCGGCTTCTGACGGCGCGTCGGACTCCGGGCGCTGCCATGATTCGCTCATGTCATCGCGGCTGACCGGGCGGCGCATCGTGGTCGTAGGCGCGGGAACCCAGCCGAGCGATGATCCGGACGCGCCGGTGGGCAACGGCCGGGCCATCTCCGTGCTGGCGGCGCGGGAAGGGGCGACGGTCGTCTGCCTTGACCGGGATCGGGCTGCCGTCGAGGAGACGGTGGCATGGATCGTTCGTGACGGCGGCGAGGCCCAGGCGGCGGTAGCTGACGCGTCGGAGCCCGGCGCCGTCGACGCCATCGAAGGGCCGATCGACGGCCTGGTGCTGAACGTCGGAATCGGCCGTGGCGGCCGCTTGGCGGGAACCACGCCCGAGGATTGGGACGTCACGATGGCGGTGAATCTCCGATCGCACTTCCTCGCCTGTCGGGAGGCCTTGCCTCGTCTCCCGGCCGGCGGATCCATCGTCTTCATCAGTTCGGTTGCCGGCCTCAAGCCGGGCAGCCGGATCCCGGCCTACGACGCGTCGAAGGCCGGACTGCTGGGGCTCTGCCGCCACGTTGCCCTCGAGGGCTCCCGCCAAGGCGTGCGGGCCAACGTCATCGCGCCCGGGCTGATCGACACGCCGCTCGGTCGCTGGGCATCGCGAGGCCGGCCGTCACGCGAGCGATCACCGATTCCCCTGGGCCGGCAGGGCACGGCCTGGGAGGTGGCCTCGGCGGTCCTGTTCCTGCTCTCCGATGAGGCCAGCTACATCACGGGCCAGACCCTGGCCGTCGATGGGGGCCTGTCCACGCTGGTGTGATGGGGGAGCGTGAGCCTCCGGTAGCGGCGGACGCCCTCGAGCAGTACCGCTCGATGCGGGACTTCGAGGCCACGCCGGAACCGGCCGGCCCGTCGCCGGCGGCCACTCCGGCCGACGCTCCGTTGCGGTTCGTCGTGCAGGAACATCACGCCACCGCCCTGCACTGGGATCTGCGTCTCGAACGCGATGGCGTGCTCGTGTCATGGTCCGTGCCCAAGGGGATCCCGGCCGASCCCAGGCAGAACCATCTGGCTGTGCATACCGAGGACCACCCCATCGAGTACCTGGAGTTCTCCGGGGACATTCCGCGGGGAAACTACGGCGCCGGCTCCATGACCATCTGGGATACGGGCACCTACGAATACGAGAAGTTCGCGGATCGCGAGGTCATGGTCACCTTCCACGGGCGCCGGGTGGCAGGCCGGTACGTCCTGTTCCAGACCGACGGCCGGAACTGGATGATCCACCGGATGGACCCACCGGCCGATCCCACTCGCGAGCCGCTCCCTTCCGGTGTGCGACCGATGATTGCTGGCCCCGGGGACTTGCCGGACGCGGCTGAGGATGACCAGTGGGCGTACGAGATCCTGTGGCAGGGCCAGAGAGTCCTGGTGTCGAGCGAAGGGGGCCGGGCCCGTCTCGAAGCCGCCGATGGCGGGGACGATCTCGGATCGAAGTTTCCCGAGGTCCGCGCCATCGGGGCCGCGCTGGGCACGCTGGAGGTGATCCTGGATGGCGTCATCACCGTCGGCACGGCCACGGCGCTGGGACGGCGGCGTAAGGCGACCTCGACCTCTGCAGTGCGACGGCTGGCTGAGAGCAATCCCGCCACGCTCGTGGTGTTCGATTTGCTTTGGCTGGAGGGTCATCCAACGACTGGGCTTTCCTATGCCGAGCGGCGCCGCCTGCTTGCCGAGGTAGGCGAACTGGGCGGGAGCGTGCAGGCCGCGGCATGGTCGTTGCCAAGCCACCATGTTGGTGACGGGCCCGCCCTGCTGGCCGCGGCGAGCGGCCAAGGTCTGCCCGGCATCGTGGCCAAGCGTGTGGACGGGATCTATCTCCCTGGCCAGCCTTCTCCGGACTGGCGCATCGTCGTCGATTGACCGACGAACTGTTGCCGTTAGCTGAGGCGGGCCGAGCGGAGGGCGTCACGCTTGGTCGGACGGTCCACCATGTCGACGATCTTGTCGTTGCGGAAGGTCAGCACCTGGAAAAGAGACAGCGGGACACCATCGGTCGACTCTCGCCAGGCAAGTTCGACCACGACCCTTTCCCCTCGGGCCGCGACCACTTTGGCGGACGGATCGAGCACGGTGAAGTGCTTCCCCGACATCCTCCCGTTGAGAACCTCACGGGCCTCGTTGGGTCCGTGTCAGGACGGGGTTCGTCGCCACCACAGGTGGCCTGACCCGACGCCTCGCCATTCGAACTCGTCGGCCATGATCCTGACGAGCGGCTCGACATCGCCGGCTATGACGGCGTCGAACGAACGCTGAACCAGGTCGGCCAGTTCCGTCAGCACCCACCTCCGAACGCGACGAGTTTACATCCGGCCGCACCCGACGTCTCGCCCAGGAGAGGCGAACGTACGTTCGCTACACTGGTGTCGTGCAGCCTGCGGCCGTGCTCCCCGCCCATCGAACCCGGCCCCTCGTCTTGGCCGAGGAGCGGGTGCTCCCTGTCCTTCGGCCCCTCGATCAGCTGTTGACCGGTGGCGGACTGCGTCGAGGTGCCACCGTCGTGGTCGAACAGGGCATCTCCCTGGTTCTGGCTCTCCTGGCTGCTCCCACCGCGGCCGGGTCGTGGGGGGCGGTGGTGGGGTTGCCGTCGCTCGGGTTGGTGGCGGCGGACGAACTGGGGGTGGCCCTCGAGCGCCTGGCCCTCGTGCCCCGCCCCGGTGATCAGTGGGCGACGGTCACCGCTGCCCTGCTCGACGCTATGGATGTGGTGGCCGTCCGCCCCCCGGAGCGGTTCCGACCGGCCGATGCTCGGCGCCTATCGGCTCGGGCCCGGGAGCGGGGCGCGGTGCTTCTGGCCGTCGGGGGATGGGCGGAGGGCGCCGAGGTCCGTCTGCGGGTCGCCGCCGGAAATTGGCGGGGGGTCGAGCACGGCCATGGCCACCTGCAGCGCCGGTTGGTCGAGGTGGTGGCGACGGGCCGGGGTGCAGCCGCCCGAGAGCGCCGCATCTCCTGCTGGCTGCCGGGCTCGAGCGGCCGGGTAGAGGCCCTCCAGGGGGAAAAAGGGGTGATCGCACCGGAGATGGTGGTGCTCCCACCTCTCGTCGTGCAGGCCGGGGCGGGATGACCACCCGCACCCTGGTCGTGTGGTGTCCCGACTGGCCGGTGGTGGCGGCGGGACGGGCGGCGACCTCCCCGGTGGCGCTGGTGGCCGCCAACCGGGTGGTGGCCTGCTCGGCTGCGGCCCGGGCCTATGGCGTGTGTCGCGGCCTGCGTCGCCGGGAGGCTCAGGGCCGTTGCCCGGAGCTGGAGGTGCTGGAGGTGGACCTGAGTGGCGAGGCTCGTGCCTTCGAACCGGTGGTGGCGGCGGTGGCCGGCTTCAGCCCCCGGGTGGAAGTGGTCCGCCCCGGGGTATGCGCGTTTGCAACGCGGGGCCCATCCCGCTACTTCGGCGGTGACGATGAGCTGGCCGCGCAGGTCGCCGACGTCCTTGACGGTGTCCTTCCCGAAGGTGCGCCGGGATGCCAGGTGGGGGTGGCCGACGGGCCTTTTGCCGCTGAGTTGGCGGCTCGGGAGGCGCATGCTCGCGTGCTGGTCGTCCCCCACGGCCAGGTCAGGGAGTGGCTGGCCTCCGTGCCGGTGTCCTGCCTCGGGTCCCCCGAACTGGTCGACCTCCTGATGCGCCTCGGCATCCGCACCCTGGGGGACCTGGCTGCCCTTCCCCCCGCTGCCGTCCTGAGCCGGTTCGGGTCTCCGGGCGCGGCCGCCTCCCGCCTGGCCCGCGGGCTCGACGAGCGTCCGTTGGCCGCCCGCACGCCACCTCCCGATTTGGCCGTGCAAGCCGAGCTTGACCCACCTGCCGAGCGGGTGGATACCGCCGCCTTCGTGGCCAAGGGCCTGGCCGACGAATTGCACCGCCGGTTGGCGGAGCGAGGTTTGGCATGTACTCGGGTGCTGGTGGAGGTCGAGACCGAGCATGGAGAGTCGCTCTGCCGACTCTGGCGCCACGACGGAGCGCTTACTTCTTCGGCCATGGCCGAGCGGGCCAGGTGGCAGCTGGACGGGTGGCTGGCATCGGGCGCGACAACCGCGGGGATCTCGTTGGTCCGGCTCACCCCCGACGAAGTCAAGCCGGACGATGGCCGCCAACTCGGGTTCTGGGGTGGCTCGGCGGCCGCCGACGATCGAGCCGCCCGGTCTCTGGCCCGGATCCAGGGCCTGCTGGGTCCTGACGCGGTGCTCACCGCCGTGGTGGGCGGAGGGCGGGCGCCGGGCGAGCGGGTGCATCTGGTGCCCTGGGGCGACCCCCGCCAGCCGTTCCGACCGGATAGCACGGCGGCCATACCGTCGGGGCGGGCCATGCGCGGCACCCATCTGGAGGTTCCGCCGTGGCCGGGACATGTTCCTCCTCCGGCACCGGCCACGGTGCACGATCCACCGCTGCCGGCCGAGGTCGTCGATGCGGAAGGGCAGCGGGTGGGCGTCACCGCCCGGGTCGTGCTGTCAGCCGTACCCGACCGGGTGTCGGTGGCCGGTGGTGGGCAGGACGAGGTGTCTTCCTGGGCCGGGCCGTGGCCGGCGGACGAGCGGTGGTGGGACCGTACCGCCCGTCGCCGCCGGGCCCGCCTGCAGATCTGCACGGGGGGCGGAACCGCCTACCTCCTGACCTTGGAGGCGGGTGGTTGGGTGGTGGAGGCCACCTACGACTGATCCGACCACCTAACGGCTACCGTTCGCCCATGACCGGTGTCAGGTTCCGCTCCCGTATGGCGTGGATCCTCGCCGCTTGTGTCACCGCCGGCCTGGCCGCGTGCGCCTCGTCGTCACCCGGCAGAGTGGCGACCGCGGCGACCACGACGACCGCGATCAAGACGGCGGCGCCCACACCGACCGTCGCCCCGCCGAGCACGCAGCCGGCCGAGGTCCAGCACCTCCATTTCCGTTACGGGCCGCTCGACATCCAGCCCGGCCAGAACCTGATCGCCTTGAGTCAGGGCCTTGTTCCGAAGCCGACCGTGGACGGCTGGATCCTGCGCATGGCACCGAACATAACGAAGGACGACGGCACCGTCCCGCCCGTCGATGTCATCCACCTCCACCACGGCGTCTGGCTCAACCTGTCACGCCAGGACTCCAGCGCCCCCGGACTGCCCGAGCGCTTCTTCGCGGCCGGTGAGGAGAAGACGGCGCTCGAACTGCCCAGCGGGTTCGGTTATCCCTTCAAGGCCACGGACAGCTGGCTCATCAACTACATGATCCATGACTTGACCCCTCACCCGTTCAAGATCTTTATCACCTACGACCTGAATTTCCTGCCCGTCACATCACCGCATGCCGCGTCCCTGCAGGCGGCCAGGCCAATCTGGCTCGACGTCCAGAACGGCGGCGTGTACCCGGTGTTCGATGTCCTCCGCGGCTCGGGCCACGACGGCAAGTTCACCTACCCGGCCGACGCCACGAACCCCTACGGCGGCCAACCGGCCAAGAACGTCTGGACCGTCGACCGGGACAGTGTCCTCGTTGCGACCGCCGGGCATCTCCATCCCGGAGGCTTGTACGACGATCTGAACCTGGTCCGCCCGGGCGCCGGCACCGCCCACCTCTTCCGCTCCGACGCCCACTACTGGGAGCCGGCGGGGGCGGTCTCGTGGGACGTGGCCATGACCGCGACCCCGCACGAGTGGCGCGTCGCGGTCCATCCCGGTGACGTGCTCAGCGTCTCCGCCACGTATGACTCCTCCCGGGCCTCGTGGTACGAGTCGATGGGGATCATGGTGGTGTGGATGGCCGACGGCACCGATGGCCCCAGTCCATTTACAACCAAGGTCGATGTGGCCGGCTACCTCACCCACGGCCACTTGCCCGAGAATGGCAACCACGGGGGCCGGCCGTCCGAACTCCTCGACCCGGTGGCCCGCCCAACCGGTGCACCGGTATCCGCCGTCAACGTCAGCAAGTTCAACTACGGCGCCGGCGACCTGACGTCTGCCGGTGGAGTGCCGGTGGTCAAGGCCGGACACACGCTCACGTTCACCAACCTGGATGCGAACATCGGCGTCGGCATCTGGCATTCGATCACCGCCTGCAAGGCGCCGTGCGATCAGACGACTGGCGTGGCGTTCCCGCTGGCCGATGGTGCTGTCCAGTTCGACTCCGGCCAGCTGGGGACGGCTGGCCCACCGACGGCCGACCGCTTGGCCTGGACCACACCGGCGAGCCTCCCGGCCGGGCTCTACACCTACTTCTGCCGGATCCACCCCTTTATGCGCGGCGCCTTCCGCGTGGTCACGTCCTAACGCAAGGTTGTCGTTGGACGAGGCGGCAAGGTTGTCGTCGTCCTGCCACCCCCGGTTGAAGGTGGAGCGGTCGACGTCGACGTCGACGGACCACCGCTCAGCGCCGTCGTCCCGGTCGTTGCGGTAACAGTGGTCGATGTGGTCGATGTGGTGGATGTCGTCGGGACGAACGTGACGGGGGGCGGCGGCGGCGCGGTGGTGGTGGCTCGTCGAGGCGGACGGGTTATCGGAGGAAGGGTGGGGGCAGGGACGTAGCGCACGACCGGTGGCGGCGGCGGCCGCACGTCGAGGTAGAGAACCAGGGTGGCGGCGAACAACACCGACAGGATCACGGTCGAGCCTCGGACCCGCCAGTGCATCAGCCCGATCCGGCCTGGGTGGGGTTCATCAGGGCCGACGACAGGCTGATGCCCTGTTCAAGGAAGGCCTCGGCGATGCGAGCCCGCAGTTCGCGACCGACCTCGAACTGCTTGCCAGGCAACGTACGGGCAACGACGCGCACCTTGAGAAAGTCGACCTCGATGCTCTCGACGCCCATGACGCTGGGTTCGTCGAGGAGCAGGGGCCGCACCTCGGGGTCGGCGAAGAGGGCTTGGCCGACCGACCGCAAGATGTCGTTGACTTTGGTGATGTCCGCGCCGATGGGGACAGGAACATCGATGACGACGCGCGCCCAGTCGCGCGACAGGTTGGTGACCTGTCTGATCTCGCCGTTGGGGAGCATGAGCAGCTCGCCGTTCACCGTGCGGAGCCGGGTCACGCGCAAGGAGACCTCCTCGACCGTCCCCGAGACCCCGGTCGTCGTTCCCGGCACCGAGATGCGTATGACGTCACCAAAGCCGTACTGCCGCTCGGTGATCAGGAAGAAGCCGGACAGCAGGTCCTGCACCACCCGTTGAGCGCCGAAGCCGACAGCTACGCCGACCACGGTGGCTGGCGCCACGAGAGTGCTGAGGGGGATCTTGAGGCGCTGAAGGACCAGGATGGCCATGACGAAGTAGATGAGGACGAGGGCCACGCCGGTGATGACCTGGGCAAGGGCGTGGCGGTGTTTGGCCAGCTCTGATCGGACCAGCGCGTCCTGCTCATTGGCGCCGGCGTCGATCCGAGCCGTGACTCGGTTTCCGAACCAGGAAGCGAAGCGGGCCAGCAGCACCGAACCGAGGACCAGGAGCACGATCTCCAGCCCGCTCCCGCGTGCCCAGTGGCCCACGTCTCTCAAGCTCACAGCGGCGAGCAGCATGCCCCCATCTTCGCCTGCGCCCGGGGCCGCAGCACGACGTGTTCTACGTTTGGGCTATGGACGCCAAAGGCAATGCGGTCGTAACCGGGGCAAGTCGCGGTATCGGCCGGGCGGTGGCGTTGGAGTTGGCGCAGCGCGGTTTCGACGTGGTGGCGACCATGCGCAACCCGGCCGATGGGGACACGCTGAGCGACGAGGCCGCGGGAGCCGTCGGCTCGCTGCGAGTGGCGGCGCTCGATGTGACCAGGCCGGAGACGATTGAGCTTCCCGACGGCCTGCGCCTGCTGGTCAACAACGCCGGCGTGGAGCGCGCCTATCTCCCCGTGGAGCACGCCCCCGATGACATGTGGCGGGAGATCTTCGACACCAACGTGTTTGGGCTGCTGGAGGTCACCCGACGGGCCATCCCGCTGATGCGGGCGGCCGGCGGGGGAGTGATCTGCAACATCACCTCGTCCTCCATCCTGGCCCCGATGCCGTTCTACGCCGCCTACCGGGCTAGCAAGGCGGCGGTGAGCGCGCTCGGCGAGTCGCTGCGGGCGGAGCTGGCCCCGTTTGGGATCCGAGTGGTCGAGGTCATGCCCGGCCCGATCGCCACCGACATGTACGCGTCGTCCGAGCGCCCTCCGGAAGCGGGGGAGTACGCCCCCTACCTGCCGATGGCGGAGCGGGTGGCCGAGTTGCGCCGCCCCGGAGCCATTCCGGTGACTTCGACGGCCGATGCGGCCCGGGCCATCGCGGACGCCATCGCCGATGACAACGGGCCGTTGCGCTACGGCTGCGATCCGCTGAGCGACGGCATGCTGGCCGGCTGGAGGCAGTCGCCCGACGAGGACTTTATGCGGGCCATGCTGGCCGCCTTCGTGGGCAGTTAGGCGGCTCGTAGGGGCACACGACGCCGGCGCGGTGGCGTGCCCCGCCTTCGGCACATTCCGCCCATTTCCCTGTCTGGCGCTTCCAGGGACGCCAGGAGACGTTATGTCCCCTCCACGGCAAGTCCCGTCCTACGCCGGAGCCGGCGAGGTTGGGCCCACTGGCGGATCGAACGTACGTTCGCTACGGTCAGAGGTGTGGGGTACCAGAACCCTCCGGTCAGCTGGACGGAGTTCGAGCGGCGTCTCTCTGACGGCCGCCCTCGCCGGGCCCCGCCGGATGCCGATGGCGGCGACAGCCCGGCCTGGTCCTATCACCGCCAGCCCTATGAACCGCCGCCGCAACTGGCGCGGGCCGGGGCGCAGACGGCGGTCCCGTACGCCGAGCTGCACTGTCATTCCAACTTCAGCTTCCTCGACGGCGCCTCCCACCCCGAGGAACTGGCCGAGGAGGCGGTGCGTCTCGGGCTCAGCGCGCTGGCCCTCACGGACCACGACGGCCTGTACGGGGTGGTCCGTTTTGCCGAGGCGGCCCGGGCGGTCGGGCTGCCTACCGTGTTGGGCGCCGAGCTGACCCTCGGTCTCACCCGTCCGCAGAATGGAGTGGCGGATCCCGAGGGTCGCCACCTGCTGGTGGTGGCCCGGGACGCCACCGGCTACGCCCGATTGTCCCGGGCGGTCAGCACCGCCCAGATGGCCGGAAAGGAGAAGGGCAGGCCCCATCTCGACCTGGCGACCCTGGCGGCCCTGGCCGATCCCAACCGCGGCGGGGACGCCAGTCACTGGTTGGTCCTCACCGGCTGCCGCAAGGGCACGGTGCCGGCCGCCCTCACCGAACACGGCCCCGCCGCGGCCAGGAAACAGCTGGACCAGCTGGTCGACGCCTTTGGCCGCCAGCACGTCGCCGTCGAGCTGTGGGACCACGGTGACCCGCTCGATTCGGCTCGCAACGATGCGCTGGCCGAGCTGGCCGTCGACGCCGGGGTCGAGCTGGTGGCCACCAACAACGTCCACTACGCCTGCCCCTCCCGCCGCCGGCTGGCCACCGCTCTGGCCGCGGTGCGGGCCCGGCGCAGCTTGGACGAGATCGACGGCTGGCTACCCGCCGCGGGCGCCGCCCATCTGCGCAGCGGAGCCGAGCAGACCCGACGCTTCGCGCGGTACCCCGGCGTGGTCCACCGCGCCGCCATCCTCGGCCAGGAGTGTGCCTTCGACCTTCGCCTGGTCGCCCCCCGCCTACCACCGTTCCCTGTCCCTCCCGGCCAGAACGAGATGACGTTCCTCCGTCACCTCACGGAGCAGGGAGCGGCCGGACGGTACGGCCCCCGGCAGCAGGGTGGCGAGCAAAGCGTGCAAGCCAGCGCCTACGCCCAGATCGACCATGAACTGGCCGTCATCGAGCAGCTTGGCTTTCCCGGCTACTTCTTGATCGTGTGGGACATCGTGCGCTTCTGCCGGGAGCGCGACATTTTCTGCCAAGGCCGGGGGTCGGCCGCCAACTCGGCCGTCTGCTACGCCCTCGGGATCACCAACGCCGATGCCGTCTCTCTCGGGCTGCTCTTCGAACGGTTCCTGTCACCCGAGCGGGACGGCCCGCCCGACATCGATGTGGACATCGAGAGCGACCGGCGGGAGGAGGCCATCCAGTACGTCTACGACCGGTACGGCCGGGAACGGGCGGCGCAGGTGGCCAACGTCATCACCTACCGGCCCAAGTCGGCGGTGCGCGACATCGGCAAGGCCCTCGGCTACGCCACCGGCGCGCTGGACGCCTGGTCCAAACAGGTCGACGGGTGGGGGCCGCTCAGCGCCACCACGGCCCAGCGGGACGCCAACGGCGACCCCGATCACGACATCCCCGCCGATGTCCTGGAGTTGGCCGCCGAGATCGAGCACTTTCCCCGCCATCTGGGCATCCACTCGGGCGGCATGGTCATCTGTGACCGTCCGGTGGTCGAGGTGTGCCCGGTGGAGTGGGGCCGGATGGAGGATCGCAGCGTCTTGCAATGGGACAAGGACGACTGCGCCGCGGCCGGGCTGGTCAAGTTCGACCTGCTGGGCCTGGGCATGCTCTCGGTGCTGCACTACGCCGTCGACCACGTCCGGTCCTTCTCGGGGGTGGAGATCGATCTTGCCCTCCTCGCCCAAGAGGACGAGGTCTACGAGATGCTCTCCCGGGCCGACTCCGTGGGCGTGTTCCAGGTGGAGAGTCGAGCTCAGATGGCGACTCTGCCCCGGTTGAAGCCCCGCACGTTTTACGACCTGGTGGTGGAGGTGGCTCTTATCCGTCCCGGTCCCATTCAGGGAGGCTCGGTTCATCCGTACATCCGTCGCCGCAACGGGCTCGAGCCGGTCACGTACCTGCATCCTCTCCTCGAGCCGAGCTTGTCCAAGACCCTCGGAGTGCCGCTCTTCCAGGAACAGCTCATGCAGATGGCCATCGACGTAGCCGGTTTCTCCGCCGGCGAAGCGGATCAGCTACGCCAGGCGATGGGATCAAAGCGCAGCCGGGAGCGAATGGAGCGGCTGCGAGCTCGGCTCTACGAGGGCATGGCCGCCCACGACATCACCGGGGCGGTGGCCGACGAGATCTACGACAAGCTGCTGGCCTTCGCCAACTTCGGCTTCCCGGAGAGCCATTCGGTGAGCTTCGCCTATCTCGTCTACTCATCCGCGTGGCTGAAGCGGTACCACCCGGCCGCGTTTCTCGCCGGTCTGCTCGACGGCCAGCCGATGGGCTTCTGGTCACCGCAGACGCTGGTGGCTGATTCCCGGCGTCACGGCGTGGTGGTCCGCCGGCCGGACATCAACGAGAGCGGAGCCAAGTCACGGCTGGAAGCCGATGTCACCAGCACCGGCGGCGCGGCGGTGCGGCTGGGACTGGAATACGTGCGCACCATTGGCGAGGAGTTGGCCAAGGCCATCGAGGGGGGGCAGCCGTACGTCGACATGGAAGACCTGGTGCGCCGGACAGGGGTGACCACCGCGCCGCTGGAGGCGTTGGCTACCGCCGGTGCGCTGGAGGGTTTGGGGAAAGGGTTGGGTGGTCGCCGAGCCGCGTTGTGGGCGGCGGGGGCGGTGGCTCAGGCCAGGCCGGATCGGCTGGCGGGAGTGGTGACGGGGGCCGAGGCCCCGCCGCTGCCCCCTATGCATGCGGTGGAAGAGAACCGGGCCGACCTGTGGGCCACCGGGCTCTCCCCCGACAGCCATCCGGTGCAGTTCCTGCGAGACGTCCTGGTGTCGGATGGCGTGGTGGCCGCCGCCGGCCTGCCGGAGGTCGTGGACGGGGATCGGGTCAAGGTGGCCGGGCTCGTGACGCACCGGCAGCGGCCGGCGACGGCGGGCGGGACGCTGTTCTTGAACCTCGAGGACGAGACCGGTCTGATGAACATCATCTGTTCGAAAGGAGTCTGGGCGCGCTACCGGCGGGTGGCGCGCGCCGCCCCCGCCCTGGTCGTGACCGGCACTCTCGAGAAAGTCGAAGGTGTGATCAACGTGGTGGCCGCCCGCATCGAGCGTCTCGATCTCTCCACTCCACTGCGCTCCCGTGACTTCCGCTGATCAGCTCTTACCCAACAACTGCTGTCCGAGCTCGGGGTACTTGGCCATCAGCGCGACGTAGATCACCTGTTGTTCCTGGAGGAGGTCGACCTCAGGCGCCAGCGTGCGGGCGGCGCCCTCGAGATAGAGCATCTGCTTCGCGAGCAGGACGAGCTCGCGCGGGATGCGGACCCGGAACTTCACCATCGAGCGGATCATGGTCTCCATCAGCTCGCCCAGCTGCGCGACCATCACCCCCTCTTTCACGAACGGCTCGTACCTCCTTTGCACCTCGGCGGCCAAGACGTTGATGTCCACGTCCTGAGGAATGGCGTCACCGAAACTGCGCAGGGCGCGCACCATCCCGTGGTAGTCGTTGGTGGACACGGCAATCAGGTAGTGCGCGAGCCGGTTGCGGACGGGTTCGGTGAGACGTCCGACAATGCCGAAGTCGAGCAGCACGAACGTGCCATCGCCGAGCACAACAATGTTGCCGGCATGCAAGTCACCGTGGAAGAAGCCGTGTACCAGCACGCCCTCGACCATGGTTTGGACCCCGATGCGGAGCAGCCTGGCCGTGTCGATGCCTGCCGCCCGCATGGCCTCCACGTCGTGGAAGCGGATGCCGTCGATCCGCTCCATGGTCAGTACGCGCCGCGTCACCAGGTCGAGATGGACACGCGGCACCCGGGCGTCGGTGATGCCCTCCTGGTCGAGAATGGCGCGCATGCGTACCGTTGTCGGCCTCGAGGCGGAAGTCCATCTCCTCGCCCAGGGTCCGGCCGAAGTCCTCGACCACAGCTCGGGGCGAGGCCACCGCCGTGTACGGGATCCGTTCCAGGACGGCGGCGAGAAGGGCCATGGCCCGCAGGTCATCCTTCACCTGCGGGTCGAGATGCGGCCGCTGCACCTTGACGACCACTGCCCTCCCGTCCGGCAGCACGGCCGCATGGACCTGGGCGATCGAAGCGGCCGCCATCGGTTCGTCGTCGAAATGGGCGAAGAACGAGTCCAGCGGGCCGCCGAGCTCGCCCTCGATGATGCGCTGGGCTTCGAGACCGGGGAAGGGCGGCACGCGGTCGCGTAGCGACGCAAACTCTCGGGTCCACTCGTCGGGAAACATCCCCGGGCTGGAAGCGATCAGCTGGCCGAGCTTGACGTAGGTCGGTCCGAGACGGGCGAAGGCGACGCGTAGACGACGGGGAAGGGGCTGACGCCGGCGGAGGGCGGCGCTCGTGAACACGGCGCCAACGGTCATGGCCCGACGGACGAGAGGCATGCTCAGGCCAGGGTGATCACGGTGCGGGGCTGCAGCGCGGCCCGGGCCATGCCCGACGTGCGCACTGCGTACCTCGTTCCCGGCCGGGTGGAAAAGCCGCCGTACTCTCCGGTCCCGTCCATCGCCACCAGGTGCATGAGCACGCGATCGGGAGCCACGCCGAGCGTCGCGAGGTCCGCGAAAGCGATGTGGCAGGCGTCGGTGAGAGCCACTCCGGCCGCCAGCGATGCGACCACGGCGCGGGCCGTGCCGGCGCGCACCGCCAGCTCCCCCCATCCCGTGCAGGCGGCTGCGCCGTAGCGGTCGTCGCAGTAGTTGCCGGCGCCGATGACCGGGGTGTCGCCCAGCCTCCCGGGGTACTTCCACGCCCAGCCGCTCGTGCTCACCGCCGAGGCCATCCGGCCTGAGGCATCAACGGCCAGGAAGTTGACGGTGCCAGCCGCCAGATCGGGATCCATGGCGACCATGGCGGTTTCGATCAACGGATGCTCGCCCCGAGGTACGCGCGACCTCCAGACGTGCTCCGCTTCGGCCGTCAACAGGTCCTCCGCCTCCATGCCCAGCTCCGCCGCCAGGCGGGCGGCGCCGTCGCCCACGACCAGCACATGCGGTAGGCGTTCCATGACCGCCCGCGCCACGGTTATGGCGTGCCGGTAGCGACGCAGACTTCCGACCGCGCCCGCTCGGCGGGTTTCTCCCTCCATGATCGACGCGTCGAGTTCGACCTCTCCAGCCGCGTTCGGGTATCCGCCGTATCCGACCGAGTGGTCGGTGGGTTCGTCTTCGACGACTCGTGTCGCCGCCTCAACGGCGTCGAGTACCGAACCGCCGGCGGCCATCACGTCCCATGCCACATCAACGCCGGCCAGCCCGTTGGCGCTGGCCACCACCAGCGTCACCGCAGCCGCCCAAGGGCGATGAGGATGACGACCACGATGGCCAGGATCTCGGTGTTGTAGGCCAGATGACTTCTGGTGCTTTCCAGCAGTCCGGCCGCCTGGCCGCCTCGCCGCCACCCCCGCAGGTAAGCCCAGGTGAAGTACCAACCGCCCACGGAGAGGGCCAAGGCCACGGCGATGGGAATGCCCATGATCAGGTGGACCAGTCCGAACTCCACTCCGCGCCTGGCCCGCCGGCCGGTGGACCAGTTCTCCGCTCCGACGCGGAAGAGGACTTCTTCCCGCTCGGCGAACAGCGGCAGCAAAGGGAACACGATGGACAGGAACACCGCCGGGATGATCCACTCGAGCGCGGTGCCGGCCGTGCGGGTGGTCGAGCCGGTCACGATGTTGCCGTTCCCGCCAAGTGCCGTCCACCAGCCGAAGGACAGTCCCGGAACCTGAAGCAGGCCCACGGCGGCGACGACGACGGCGACGTACGCAAAGGGAGCCTGCAGGAAATGATGCGGGCGAAGGCCGCGGACGATCTGGACGCTGCGGCGGCGGGCCGCGTCCGATCGGGCGGCGCGTCCGGCGTTCAACGCCAGGCGTCCGCCGAAGAAGGCCAGGGCGGCCACGGTGAGGAGGTCGATTACGCTCAAGGTTCACAAGAGTGGCATTGAATGAACGACCAGGGGAGCGCAGCGATGGCATGGGATTTTTCGACCGATCCCGAGTTCGAGGAGAAGCTCGAGTGGATGCGCTCGTTCGTACGGGACGAGATCCTTCCCATCGAGACGCTCGAACTTCCCTACGAGAAGGTGAGGGAGGTCGTCCGGCCGTTGCAGCAGCAGGTCAAGGACATGGGACTCTGGGCCGCTCATCTCGAGCCCGAGCTGGGCGGTGGCGGGTTTGGTCAGGTCAAGCTCGGGCTGATGCACGAGATCCTCGGCCAAACGGCGTACGCCCCGATGGTCTTCGGCAACAACGCTCCGGACTCGGGGAATGCGGAGCTGCTGGCGGTTGGATCCAAGAGCGACAAGCAAAAGGACCAGTGGCTCTGGCCCCTCCTCGATGGCCGGCTCCGGAGTGCGTTCTCGATGACCGAGCCCGGTGCCGGGGCCGATCCGACCCTCCTCAAGACCAGGGCCGTCCGGGACGGCGACGAGTGGGTGATTAACGGCCACAAGTGGTTCACGTCCAACGGTTCGGTAGCCGACTTTCTTATCGTCATGGCCGTCACCAACCCGGACGTCCACGCCTACCAGGGCAGCTCGATGATCGTCGTGCCGACCAACACGCCAGGCGTCAACATCCTTCGCGACGTGCCCACCATGGAAAACCCGGTTGAGCACTTCGGAGTCTTCGGCGGCCACTCGGAGATCATCTACGCCGATGTTCGGGTCCCGTACGAAAATCTGATCGGGGATGAAGGATCCGGATTCGTACTGGCCCAGAAGCGTCTGGGCCCGGGCCGGATACATCACTGCATGCGCTGGCTGGGCCAGTCGAGGCGGGCGTTCGACATGCTATGCGAGCGGTCGGTTTCCCGTTACACACACGGGTCGTACCTGGCCGAGAAGCAAACCATCCAGAACTGGGTGGCCGACTCACTGGCGGAGATGACCGCGGCCCGGCTGATGACGCTCTACGCGGCATGGAAGATGGATCAGGTCGGACCGGCCAACGCCCGCACCGAGATCGCCATGATCAAATACTACGGCGCGTCAGTGCTCTACAACGTCATTGATCGTGCGATACAGGTCCATGGGTCCCTCGGCTTCTCCACCGACCTCCCCCTCGAGCACATGTACCGGGCGGCCCGGGCGGCGCGCATCTACGACGGTCCCGACGAAGTGCACAAGGTGACGGTGGCTCGCCAGGTACTCAAGGGTTACAAGCCGGTGGACGTACCCACCGAGCACATCCCGACCCGCCGGACGGCGGCCAAGGCCAAGTTTGCCGAGTATCTCGACGAGGCCAGCGCCAATCTCTGACGGTATACGCCGGGTGCGGGTGGTCGTGTCCGGACGAGTGCAAGGGGTGTGGTTCCGCGAGGCGTGTCGCCGCCAGGCCGTGCCGGCCAAGCTTACGGGCTGGGTCCGCAACCTCGACGATGGCCGGGTCGAAGCCGTGTTCCAAGGTGGCCGCGACGCGGTTGACGGCCTGGTGGCGTGGTGTCATGAGGGTCCGTCCGCGGCGGTAGTGACGCGGGTCACCGTGGAGGAGCAGTCGCCGCTTCCGGACGAGCGGGGGTTCAGGGTCTGGTGACGGCCCGTTCGGCCAACGCGACGGGCATTGCCCCCGAGCCGGCAATGGCGTCATGGAATTCCCGCAGCGAGCCTCGACCCTCGGCGAGATAGCGGGAGCGGATGCGTTCGATCTCCAGCGCCCCGGTCAGGTAGGCGGCCGCCTGGGTGGGCCAGGAGCAGTACCTTCCCACCTCGGCCCTGGCGGTAGGTTCGCTGAGACTGGCTCGGGTGCGCATGAACTCCACCGCCTCCTCGAATCCCATGTCCCCGATGTGCAGGCTGGTGTCCACCACGATGCGGGCGGCGCGGAAGATGCGCGCGTCCAGATGGCATAGCTCGGCGCGCGGGTCGGCGAAGAAGCCCTGCTCCCGCATCATGTGCTCCGCGTAGAGCCCCCAGCCCTCGACGAAATAGGGGGTGGTCGCCACCTTGCGAAGGGGCCGCCGATTGTCCTTCATCCACGCGAAATGCCAGTGGTGTCCCGGATACGCCTCGTGCGCGGCGATGGTCGGGATGGAGGCGAAGCTGTTGGTTGCCAACCGTTTCTGGACCTCCTCTGCCGAGGTTCCTTCGGGCGGATAGGGAACGAAAAAGTGGCCGAGGCGGCCGGGCTGGAAGGCCGGCGGGGCGGCATAGGAGGCCACCGCCATGATCGGCCGTTGGAACGGTGGGGAGGGCTCGACCAGGCACTCCTCCCCTTCGGGCAGGGTGACCAGCTGGTGTTCGGCCAGGAAGGCCCGGGCTTCTGCGGTCGCCCGCTCATAGCCGGCCCGCATGTCGTCGGGGGTGGCCGGATGGTCGGCGTTCAGCTGTTCGACCACCGAGCGCCACCCTCCTTGGCGAGCGGCGTCGGGATCGACGCGGGCGGCCACCTCGGCCATCTCGGCGTCGAGCTCCGCCCATGCCGCCCGCCCCCGCTCGCGCATCTCGGCCGCGCCGTACCCAAGCAGCTCGCGCTCGGTGAGCAGGCCGCTGTAGAGCTTCTCGCCAAGGGCGTAGCTGCATCGCGCCCGGCTGGCCAGCTCTTCCAGCCAGGGCAAGAAGTCGGCGAACGCGCCGGCCGCCACTTCGCCCGCTTCGGCCAGCTGCGACCGCAGGCCCGGGTCAGCCACCTCGTTGGGTACGAGCTGTCTCGCATAGCCGATCGCCGCCCGGCATTGTGCGGCACCGCGCCCCACGACGACGGGGTCAGCCAGCTCGGGATCGAGATTTCGCCGACCGTCGGCCAGCACCTGGGGGACGGCCCGAAGGCGCGACGATGCGGCCGCCACCAGTTCGTCTTCGGGGCGGAGTCGATGCAGGAACAGGGTGAAGACTCCCTGGAGGCACGGAAACAGATAGGTGACGGGGTCGCGTCGCCACACGGCCCAGTCCTGGAAAATGAGCCGGCCGCGTAGGGTGGACCGCAACAGGTCGCGATCGATGACCTGCTCGAAAGTCAAGTCCTTGGTGTTGAGGGCGTCGAGGTTGGCCAGCCAGCGGGCGTCGCGCGCCGCTCGGGCTGCGTAGCGCGCCGCCGAGTAGTCGCCGAGACGGTCGTCGTACCCGGGGATCCCGAGCGCGCTGGCCCGGACCGGTGCATCCTCCATCTCCTCGGCCAGCCATGTATCGACCAAGTCATCGAACGGCTCGCTCATACGTATCCGCGATCCGTCAGTGCCGTCTTCCGGGTCATGAGCGAGGCCAGCGCCCGGACCTCCTCCAGATCGGCGGAGGGGTGATATCGGATCCCGCCCTTGTACGGGCCGCGCGCTCCGTTGTGCTGCACCCGGTAGCCGCGGCACACGAGCAGCTCGCCGTCATCCATCCGCACCGGGACCTGAACGTCGATTTCGCGGTAGGGCGTCTTGAGGACGTCATACAGCTCGTCCTTCAACTTCACGATCTCGGCCGCCTCGTCGAAGTAGGCGTTGACCATGTCCAACGGCGAACTCCTGTTTATGCCCCGGCCGGGGCGCCCCTATCCCACCGGTGGGGGCCTCCTCGCCGAGGTGGGGCCCCAACCTTGCCGGCGCGGTTAGAACGATCCGTTTGACCCATCGACACCCCTCCCGCGCTGGGCCACACTGCGTGGTGTACCGGGCCCGCCAGGCGGGGCCAGACGTGTGGGGGCACCGTCTGACCCAGTTCTTGGCGGGCCCGTTGTTGTTCACGCCGTGACCGTGGCCGCCACCCCGGCCAAGCCGAGTTCGGCGATGGCGGTTTCCCGCATCTTGAACTTCTGGATCTTGCCCGTCACCGTCATCGGGAACTCGTCGGTGAACTTGACGTACCGCGGGACCTTGAAATGGGCGATGCGGCCACGGCAGTACTCGCGCACATCGTCCTCGGTGAGGATCGCCCTCTCGCGTACTTTGACCCAGGCCATGATTTCTTCGCCGTAGGTGGCGTCCGGGACGCCGATGACCTGAACGTCGGCCACATCGGGGTGGGAGTAGAGGTACTCCTCGACCTCTCGCGGATAGACGTTCTCCCCGCCGCGGATGATGAGGTCCTTGATGCGCCCGACGATGTTGAGATAGCCCTCCTCGTCCATCGTGGCCAGATCGCCAGTGTGCATCCATCCGGCCGGATCCACGGCTTCGGCGGTGCGGGTCGGATCGTCCCAGTAACCGAGCATCACCGAATAGCCACGGGTACAGAACTCGCCGGGCTCGCCGTGTTCGACAGTCAGGCCGCTGGCGGGGTCGACGATCTTGACCTCGACATGAGGATGCACGCGGCCGACGGTTGCCACTCTGCGATCGAGGCTGTCATCGGCCGCGGTCTGTGTAGAGACGGGCGACGTCTCCGTCATGCCATAACAGATGGTGACCTCCTCCATGTGCATCGAGGAGATGGTGCGCTTCATCACCTCGACCGGGCAAGGGGAGCCAGCCATGATGCCCGTCCGGAGGCTCGAAAGATCGAAGCGGCTGAAGCTGGGTTCGTTCAGTTCAGCGATGAACATGGTCGGCACGCCATAGAGGCTCGTGCACCGCTCTTGCTCGACCGTCTCGAGCACCGCGAGGGGATCGAACGCCGCCTCGGGCACAACCATGGTCGCACCGTGGGTCGTGCAGCCGAGGTTGCCCATCACCATGCCGAAGCAGTGGTAGAAGGGCACCGGGATGCAGACGCGGTCGGCTTCGGTGTAGTGGCACGCCTCGGCGACGAAGTAGCCGTTGTTCAAGATGTTGTGGTGAGTGAGCGTCGCACCCTTGGGGAAGCCGGTGGTGCCGCTGGTGTACTGGATGTTGATGGGGTCATCGAAGCCGAGCGCCGCCTGCCTGGTGAGGAGTCGATCATCGGGCACACCCTGGCCGGCCGTGACCAGTGCATCCCAACCGTCGGTCCCGAGGAAGATGGTCTGGCGCAGTGCCGTCAAGCGCGGCGCGGTCTCTTCCACCATGGCCCGGTAGTCGCTGGTCTTGAAGCTCTCGGCGGCGACGAGCAGACGGCATCCGGACTGGCGAAGCACGTACTCCAACTCGTTGGTCCGGTAGGCCGGATTGATGTTGACCAGGATGGCGCCGACTTTGGCCGTGGCGAACTGCACGAACACCCACTCGGCACAGTTCGGGCTCCAGATGCCAACGCGGTCGCCTACCTCGATGCCAAGGTCGAGCAGACCGCGGGCCACCAGATCGACCAAGTCGTTCAGCTGGGCATAGGTGTATCTCTCGTCCTGGTGGCGTGAGACGAGCGCCTCGTGATCGGGCCAGCGCCCGACCGTGCGCTCCAAGTTGGCGCCGATCGTCTCGCCGAGCAGAGCCACCGTGCTGGTGCCGTTGGCGTAGGACAGGGCCATCCCGGAAGGCTACGCCCGGGCCTTCACAGATGCTCGCGAAAGAAGGCCAGTATCCGGCTCCATGCGTCCTCGGCCGCGGCTTGGTCGTATCCGACGTGCATCGGGTTGGGGATCTTGGCCATCCACGGCGCGATGTTGTCGTAGGACAAGAAGGAGTGGCCCACGCCGTCGTAGATCTTCACGTCGTGCGGGACGCCGAGAGTCTCGAGGAAGTTCTCCAGCCGCGTCCCCTGCCTGGCGAACAGGGTGTCGAGGGCGCCGTAGCTGGCTACCACCGGACACACGTTGGCCAGCGCCTCTTGCTTCCGGGGAACGACCCCGTAGTTGACCGCGGCCACCTTCGGTTTGCCGGTGGCCGCAAACGCCAACGCGAACCCTCCCCCTTGACAGAACCCGATGACACCGACGCGGTCTGGGTCGACGCCAGGTATGGCGGCGAGGTGGTCCCGGGTGGCTTGGATATCGGCCAGGGGCGCTCTCCCGGCGGTCATGTCCATGATCACGCGGCTCACGCAGATGGCCTTGTTTCCGTGGGAGTAGAGATCGGGGGCCAGGGCGGCATAGCCCTCCGCCGCCAGCCGCCCGGCGATGCGACGCATGTCGGCGTTGAGCCCGAGGGCTTCGTGCAGGACGACCACGCCCGGATGGTCGCCGTCGCCGACGGGAAGGACGAAGGCCCCGCGCAGGGATTTCCCGTCGGGGAGAGGGATGCGGATGTCTACGGCCGAGGGCTCAGTCATGGCCGCACACGGTAGCCAGGCCGATGAGCGCCTCGGCCACCGCTGGCGGGTTGACGATGAGGTGGAAGTGATCGGCTCCCTCCAGACGTCGCACCGGCCAACCCAGATCGGCGGCTTGCTGCGCGGGCCGGTCGTAGCCGGCGCTGAATTGCAGATAGGCACAAGGGGCGCGTGGCCACTCGGCCGGCACGGGGATGGGTTCCTCCCAGAACGACAGCGGGCGCGGTCGAAGTCCGTCGAGGACGGCCCGCCTGGCGGCCGGGTCGGGCACGACCGAGGCCAGGTCGCCGTCGGTCCACTCCGGGAAGGTCCCACCCGCCTGCAGATGGGCGCGCAGCCCCGCCGCCATCTCCGGTAGCTCGGAGGCGAGCAGGTCCAAGCGACTGGACCCGTCTCGCGGCAGGCCGGCGTCGACGAATAGGTAGGCCTCAGCCGCGACCCGGTCGGAGATGGCGGGGAGCAGTGGCCCGCCCCGCTATGCCCGGCGAGGATCACCGGCAGGTCGTTCCCGACGACGGAGATGGCGTCGACGTGCTGGCGCCAAAAGGGCGGGCCGCCGTCATCGTCAAGTTCGGGCACGAGGGCCAGGTGCCCCCGTTTGGCCAACTCGGTGGCGACCGGTCGCCAGGACGCCGGGTCTACCAGCGGGCTCGGCACGAGCAGGAAGGAGGCCACCTCGTACCAGTCTGCCCGCTACCGTCGCACTGTGAACCAGGTCGAAGCCCCCGAGCTCACCGAGGTGACGGTGACCGGCGTGGTGGCGGGAGGAGCCGGCATCGGCCGGGCCCCCGACGGCCGGGTCATCTTCGTGAACGGCGGGTTGCCCGGCGAGCGGATCCGGATTGCGATCACCGAACGGCGGCGGGATTACTGGCGGGCGGTAGCCACCGAGGTGCTCGATGCCTCCCCCGATCGGGTCGAGCCACCCTGCCCGTACGTCCGCGCCGGCTGCGGTGGATGCTCCTGGCAGCACGTGGAACCGGCCGCCCAGCTTCGTCTCAAGCAGGACATCGTCACCGACGCCCTGCGCCGCATCGCCCACGTGGCTGAGCCGGCGTTCGTGGCGGCGGTAGCCATTCCGCCGACCGCGTACCGGACCACCGCCCGGCTCGGCGTCGACAGTGACGGCCGGCCGGTGTACCACCGGACCGGGGCGGCCGGCCTGGTGGCCGTCGACAGTTGCCTGGTGGCCCACCCCCAGTTGGAGCAGCTCATCACGACCAAACGATTTCCGGGCGCCCGGGAAGTGACGCTCCGCGTGAGCGCCGCCACGGGCGAGCAGCTGATCCTCGTCGAACCCGGCCCGCGTCGTCAGGCGCACGCGTCCATCACCGAGGAGGTGGCGGCCACGCGGTGGCGAGTGTCGGCCACGACGTTCTTCCAGTCCGGCCCGGCCGCCTCGGAACTTTTGGTGCAGGCCGTAGCCTCATCCGTCGGCGATGCCCTTCCCGATGGCGGAAAGTTGGTGGATGCCTACGCCGGTGTGGGCATCCTGGGAGGAGTGCTGGCCACGCGGGCCGGCGCCACCCTCGAGATCATCGAGAACCATCCGGCCGCGGCTGGGGACGCCCGCTTCAACCTGGCCAACCTCGATGCCCGAGTCGTGCAGGTCGAGGTGGGCCAATGGCGGGCCACGGCGGCTGATGTGGTGGTGGCGGATCCGGCCCGCCCTGGCCTCGGCCGCCCCGGCGTGCGCGCCCTGACTGCGGCCCGACCGGCGCGGCTGGTGCTGGCCAGCTGCGATCCGGCGTCGCTGGCCCGGGACACGAACCTCTTAGGCGATGCCGGCTACCGATTGGCGGAAGTGCAGGTGCTCGATCTTTTCCCTCACACCGCCCATGTGGAGACCGTGGCCCGATTCGATGTTCACGATGATGGCGCGGCCGGGAGTCGGAGCTCGGAGGCAGACGCACCGCTTCGGTAAGCCACCGCGGTCACGGGCTGCGCCGTCCCCAGGGCCAGGAGGGTGACGCCGGCGGGGGATAGGCAGAGGATCTGCGACGCTTGGCCGGCCGTCGTGGCCGTCACGATCAGAGACCGGGCATCGACGCCGACGAGCCGGCGGGATTCGACGCGGAAGTCGAAGCTCCCGGACGAGGCGGCCAGGGCGCGGATGGCGGTCTCCATCGACTCGGGGTTGAACGGCCCGATCGGAGGAGCCGAACCGCCGGTCGTGCACGTCATCGGCCGGCGCTGCGGCGGCACGAGAACGAGCCGGCCGCGGTGGCCACGAACCGGCTCACCGTGCCGTCAGAGGTGGCGACCTCGACGACACGTTTCGGCGGCCGTTGCGCCACGTGCGACCGACCGGCGGTGCCAAGCTCGTAGTCAGCGGTGAAAGTGGCGACGCCGGCCGACGCCGCCAACGCCAGGAGGTCGGCGACATCGGCGGGCAAGCCCGCCTGGGTCGCTACCTGCCTGTCCTGTTCGGCGCGCGTGCGGGCCACTTGCGTCGCGGTGGCGTCGGCGGTTCCGCTGGCGCTGCACGCCGCTGCGGATCCACCGAGCGCAGTCGCGAACAAGAGACCCCGAATCAACCGGCCGGAGCCCGACCCTTTCCCCACATCAGATATCGCAGCGGTCGTCGATCCCCAGCACCCGGAGCAGACGGCCGAGGCCGAGGAAGGCGGCCACGCAGATCGACAGGTCGAGGATCTCGTCATCCCCAAACTTGTCTCTGAGCCGTTCGAAGAACGCGTCGTCCATGCTGAGGTGGTCTACGACGAAGCGCTCTGCGAACTCGATGGCCAGCTTCTCCCTCTCCGAGTACCCGTCATGGTCGCGGTAGCTGGCCACATGCCGGTAGAGATCCTTGTCCACCCCTTCCTGCACCAACGATGCAGTGCGGTAGTGCAGTCAGATCGGGCAGTCGTTGAGTTGGGCGATCCGCATGCGGGCGGCTTCTCGCACCCGCGCCGGGAGCTTGCTCTTCTCGTATGCAGCGTCAACCAAGCCGGTGATCCCGGGGGCCATCTCCGGTCTCAGCCGCCAGACCTGGACGGGGTCGCCGCCGTCGCCGGCGGGGATCTCGATGTGGGGCATCAGCCGGGAAGCTGGGCCTTGATGGCTTCGACCAGCTCGGGTGCCTCCGGTTCGGTCAGCGGCCGGAACCGGGCGACCACGTCCCCCGCCGGCGATACCAGGAACTTCTCGAAGTTCCATTGGATGTCACCAGCGGCCCCTTCGCCGTCGGCGACGGCCGTGAGCTCCTGATAGAGGGCGTGGCGGCCGGGACCGTTCACTTCGATCTTCTCGAAGAGAGGGAAGGACACCCCGAAGCTCGTCTCGCAGAAGGTCTTGATCTCGTCTGACGTTCCTGGCTCCTGGCCCCCGAACTGGTTACATGGAAAGCCGAGAACCTCGAAACCCTGGGCCGCGTACGTGTCGTGCAACTTCTGAAGCCCGGCGTACTGCGGGGTCAGCCCACACTGGGACGCCACGTTCACGATCAGCAGCGCCTTGCCCTTGTAGGGGGCCAGCCCGCTCGGCTCGCCGTCCAGAGTGGCGATGTCGACGTCGTAGACAGACATGCGGACGGTCCTCCTCAGGTGATCCCGACTGGGGCGGTCGCCCTGGGGGCGCCAGGGAGCAGTCTGCCCTATGTCATGAACCTTTGTCCGCTCAGGTCAGCTGTTCTGGCCGTTCTGGCCGTTCTGGCCGTTCTGGCCGTTCTGGCCTGGGTCGGGGGCCGGTGCGCTGTGGCCGGTGTCGAAGACCTCGCCCCAAACGAGGCGAGGGGAACGGAAACGCACGCGCCGCGCCGGTCCGAGGTCGCCAACGCGGCTCGGAATGAATGCCGGCGCGGGAGACGACTCGCCGGCGTGAGACCCGTACTGGTGGTCGTTCGGAGCTGCCGGGGCCGACGTCACCGGGCTGGGCCAGGCAAAGCGAACGGCACCGCGCCGCTCCGCCACCGCGATGTGGCCCGCACCCAACCCCGGAAGGCGATTGACCGCGACCGGCGAGACTTTGCCGGCGGGGGCGATGGCCACGCGGGGCTCGTGAAACGATCGCGAGGAGTTCATGGTCACCAACGCCGCGGCGGGGGCTGGCGGCGCAAGGCCGTAGACGGGGGACCGGGGGGGCCCATGACGTCGTCGGGTGGCGACTTTGACGCCGGCCGCCGAGGCGTCGCTGTCACCGACATCCGAAGGGGACCTGCCGCTGACCGCCTGAAGAGGAGTAGGGCGCGCCACGAGCTTGCCCCGCTGCAAAATGAGCGGAGCCAGCAGAAGCACGCACAAGCCAGCCACCGCCCAGGCCCACCCAGGCGTGACCGTACGCTTCCCTGCCGTCACAGGCGCCATTGCCCTTCCCCTTGCCAGCAGCGAGTATTGCCGCCGTGCTGTTATCGCGCGGTCCCTGATCGCCTTGCCCTTCCCACCGGAACCGTGCTTAGGGTAGCGGGTTCGGCGACCGGCGGCTAGGGCCACGGGCGCGCTCTGGGCGTCAGGATTGTCTGGCGTGGGCGGTAGCGTGGGCCCATGGAGGATTCACTCTGCATCCTTACTGTTCACGCCCATCCTGACGACGAGTCGTCCAAGGGCGCTGGGACCATCGCCCGATACCACGCCGAAGGCATCCGGACCGTGCTGGTGTGCTGCACCGGCGGCGAGGAGGGGGAGATTCTGAACGCGGCCATGGATCGCGACGACGTCCGGGCCGACTTGCCTGCCGTCCGGCGTGAGGAGTTGCGCCAGGCCGCTGAGATCATCGGCTATGACGAGGTGGTCTGGCTCGGATACCGCGATTCGGGCATGCCCGACAGCGAAGCCAACGCCAACGCCGCCTCCTTTGCGCAGGCCGATCTCGACGAAGCCGCCGGCCGGCTGGTAGCGGTGATCCGGCGGACCAAGCCCCAGGTCGTGGTCACCTACGCCGACGATCAACAGGGCTACCCCCACCCCGATCACCTCCGGGTCCACGACATCAGCCTTCCCGCGTTCGATGCAGCCGGAGACGCGTCCCGATTCCCTGAACTGGGGCCGGCATGGCAGCCGCTCAAGCTGTATTACACGGCCTGGTCCCGGGCCCGTATCCAGGCGATGCACGAAAAGTTCCTCGAGCTGGGTCTGGAGTCTCCCTTCGGGGAGGAGTGGTTCAAGCGCCCGTCGCAGGACGACCGCATCACCACCCACGTCGATACGTCGGGCGTCGCCGATGTCCGGCGCCGGGCCCTTCTCGCTCATGCCACCCAGGTCGATCCCACGTCCCCGTTCTGGTTCGGGCTGCCACCCGAGATCGCCGACGCCGTCTATCCCATCGACGACTACGTCCTCGCCCGCAGCCTCGTCCCCAGCGACGTGCCCGAAGACGATTTGTTCGCCGGGGTGCGGGCGGGCGTGCACGGCTGATCGGGAAGTAGAGTTCCGCTGTACTGGCGACCGACCCCCGAGGAGCGAACGATGTCGAAGTGGCTGTCGCAGGAGTGGCTGGACGAGACCAAGAAGATGGCCGATAGTCAGCCCGAACGTCCGGGGGCATCCGCCCGCATGCAGTATGTCGTCACCGGCGGTGCGGACGGAGACATCAAGTACTACTGGGTGCTTGTCAACGGCAAGCTTGAGGAGAGCAAGCTCGGCGAGCTGGCTGATGCCGAGGTCACCATGACCCAGAGCTACGAGGACGCCAAGAAGATCCAGACGGGTGAGCTCGACGCCAACGCCGGCTTCATGCAGGGGCGGGTGAAGGTCACGGGCAACATGGCCAAGCTCATGTCACTGTTGCCGCTGACCAACGCGCCTGAGTACAAGGAGCTCCAGAAGCAGATCCAGGAGGTCACCGAGTACTGAGCCGGCCGCCGACCCGGCGCCGATCCGCCCGTCAGAGCTTGACAAGGCCGGCGACGACAGGCGTCTGTTGTGTGGCGATCACGCCGGGCACGAGCTCGTCGGTGATGGCCAGTTCGGTCACGGTGCCGTCCGCCCGGAAGGCGGCCTGGCCGGGGATGGGCCCGAGCACGCCGACGGAGATTCGACGGCCCTCGATGAGTCCCCAGAGTTGGTAGGTACGTCCGGCCGGCAGCTTGGCCAGGTTGGCGTGGGTGACGTAGCCCTGGCCATCCGGAAGCAGGACCACGTCGACGGACGCCGAGCCGGCCGTGGCGCGCATGTTCACCCTGCGAGCCGACGGGTTGGCCGTGGCCGACTTGACGACCTGGGAGAGCGACGGCCGCCGGTCGAGGCGGACGACCTCGACGCCAAGACCGATGATGGACGCGGCGGCCACCGTGAACGCGGCCGCCGCCCGCAGGCTCACCACCCGGCCGCGCATCCCAACCTGCCTTCGATCGCGCGCCGGTAGCGGCGAGACCGGCGCCAGCACCAACGCCGGCGGCGGTTCCTCCAGGCTGGCGACGATGCGCTCCCAGAGCTCGACGGGGGCGGGCGCGCCGGAGTAGGCAAGCAAGGCCGACACTTCGCGGTGGTCGGCCACCTCAGCCCGGCAGCGCGGGCAATCGAGTAGATGGCGGGCGATGAGCTCCGCTTCGTCCGGCTCGACGGCGTCGAGGGCATAGACCCCGAGCAACTCCTGCACCGCGTTGTGGCTCAGATCTCGGTCCACGGTCCCCCGATCCCGGCCTCGACCAGATCGACCCGCAGCCGGCGCAGTCCGGAACGGATCCTGCTCTTCACCGTTCCTTCCGGGGCTTCGAGGATGATGGCCACCTCTCGATAGGTGTGGCCGCCGAAGTAGGCTAGGTCGATGGCCCGCCGCTCGTCCTCGGGCAGCGAGAAGACCGCCTCTTTGACCCGTTCGGCGACCGCCATGTCCCACACCTCGTGCTCGATGTCATAACCGGCTTCGGCCGCCTCCCGAACATCTTTCTCTTCGCGGCGCCGTCGCGACGTCTCCGAACGGAGCAGATCGACCGCTCGGCCATGGGTCTGGGCCAGCAGATACGAGCGCAGCGACCCCCTTTCCGGGTCGAACTTGTCAGGAGAGTTCCACAGCCGAAGAAATACCTCCTGCACGACTTCTTCGGCCGTCGCCCTGTCCCGCAAAAGCCGTCGGGCCAAGGCGAACACCGCGCCGGCATGACGGCGATAGCTCTCGGCCAATGCGTCCTGGCGCCATCGCCCAATGGCGACCACGAGGGCGCTGTCGCTGACGTCTTGCAAGGGTAGAATCATCCCACGTGGTGTTCGGCGCCGAACGGCTGCCCGGATGCATCGCCCCGGCGTTAGGTCAAAGGTTCGGGTTGGGGGCGATGGCGCCGTCGGTTTTCTGGAAGCCCCCGTCGGTAGTGAGATTCGGCTTGCCGAGTGCGTGCGCGAGCACGCTGACGTGCTTGGCTTCGACCCCACCGATGCTCATGAGGACCGTGTTGTAGATCCTGTTTTGGAATGTGCCGGTCACCGACTGGCAGGTCGCGGCGGCAACTTTCTCGAGGTCGTAGGCCAGTTGCACCGCATCGAGCTCGGTGGCGAGCTGCGCCAGCCGCGGCGTCACCACCGTCTGCATGATGGCCGGGTTGGCCTGCGTGTAGGTCCGACCGCCAGCATCGGTGGTCTTGCTCTCGAGCAGCAAGGAATGATCCTTGTGCTGCGTCTGGAACAGCTTGATGGAATCAATGACCGTGGTGGCCTTCACCAGCCCGGAATCGAGGATCTTCTGATACATGTCGATCATTGCGTGTTCGATCGACGACGCGGTCCGCAGGATGGCCACATCGATGCTGGCCGCCACCGAAGTTGAGGTCGTCGCGCCGGCGGCCGAGTTGGTCTTGGCGCTGCTGCCGCAGGCGGCCAGGACCGCGGCGGCCAGGACCCCGGTCCCGCCGAAGGTGAGAAAGCGACGCCGGTCGGTGCCGTCCAGGAGACGCGCCAGGCCGGCCACGGCCGACTGGTCGTCGTCCCGACAGGCGTTCGCCTCGCCGCCTTCGAAATCTCCGTTGGTCTCCACGTGCACTCCTGTGTTCTAAGGGCTCTATCGACTGGGTCGGGGGATCGGACGGCTGCCGTCCGCGGCGCTAGGTCAGGCGGTCGCCACCGGATACTTGTCGGGAGTAAGCGCCGGGTCCTGGGTGATGAAGCTCGGCAAGAAGTCGGCGTTCGTTTTGGCGTCCTTGTTGAGCACGATCCCGAGGATGACCGCGTGCTGGGACTCGACCGGCAGGATCGATGCCGTTAGGGAAAGGGTGGCGTTGTCCTGGAGGGCGCCGAGGGCATACAGGTAGGTCGACGCCGCCGCATTCTCGATCGTATACAGCACTTGGAGTACCGCCTTCTCGGTGGCGGCGGCCTGAATCTGCCCGTTGACCGTGTCGGCCAGCTTCGGGTTGGGCTTATGGGTGGCCTTGGCGCTCGCCGCCGACGCAAACGCGCCGGCGTGATCGTGGTGGTGACTGGTGAAGGCGGTGGCGGTCGTTGTGACCGAGGTGGTCTTCAATTTCCCGCTGGCCGCGGCGGTTTGGTACGCCATCACGACCGCCAGCTCCACACTCTCGGCGAACGCGGCGAGGGTCTTGTCGGCATCGCTCACCGTCTGCCCGTAGGCCGGCGCCAGCAGCCCACCGAGCGGTACCACCGCGCTGCCGATGGTCAACCCGAGCCCGCCCAGGCCTGCGCCCGCCAAGAAGCGGCGGCGGGAGGGCGACATCAGCTTCTTGCCCTCACCCCGGTGCAGCTCGTCGATGTCCGCCGCTGCCGTCCGCATCCCCTCGTGGTGGAGCTCATCGACCTCCTTCACCAGATCGAGGAGGTGGCGCTCGCTGATGTTCATGTAGTGCTCCTGGGTTGGTAAGAGATTTGACTATTCAACCGGCCCGGTACTTAGGTCGGCAGGGATGCGCATGTGCACCTGGGGGGCGGAGAGCGTGTCTGCACTGCGGGACCTTACCGATGCAGCCCTGCCCGGCGAAAACCTGAGTGACGACGAACTCCTCGCCGCCTGCCTGGAACCCGCCGCCGACTCGGCCGTGGTACTGGCCGAAGCGGGTGGGGCGGCCGCCGTCGCCGTACGCCTCAGCGAAGGCGAGGCGGGCCGGCCGGCGGCGGCCGTCTCCCTCTTGGCGGTAGTTCCTGCCGCCCAGGGAACCGGGCTGGGCCGAGACCTGCTGCGGGCGGCCCGGGACTGGGCCTTTGACCGACCGGACGTGACGTCGCTGGTCGCGGGCGCCGCCGGCCAAACGGGCGTGCGCCTGTGGCCCGGAGTGGACGTGGCGTGGACACGGGCGTTGTGCCTGTTCGAGGCGGCCGGCTTCCGGTCCGGGGCCACCGTGTTGCACCTGGCCTGTCCCACCACGTTCCGGGCTGCGCCGCCGGCGGAGGTGGTGGTGCGACGGGTCCTCGAGGAGCAGGACGCGGTGGCCGCGGCCAGGTTGTGCGCCGCGGTCGCACCGCGGCTGTCGGGCGAGATTGCCCGGGCCGTGGAGAGCGGCTCCTGCCTCCTCGCCGCCGAGGCGGGAGAGGACGCACCCGTCGCACCCGTCGCACGCGTCGCAGTCGCACCCGTCGCACCCGTCGGCCTGGCGGCCCACTCCGTCAACCGGGTGGGGTGGATCGGCCCGGTCCTCGTGGCGCCGACGTGGCGGCGCCGAGGCGTGGGCGCGGCCCTGCTCTCCGCCGTCTGCGCCGATCTGCGGGCGGCGGGCCATCCCGACGCCCAGATCGCCTGGGCCGAACCGATCGAGTTCTACGCCCGTTCGGCGGGGGCATCGGTCTCGCGCGTCTACCAGCGGATGATGTGCCAACGACCGTGAACTCAGGTGGGGCGCAACCGGCGCTGAAGCTGGCGCAAGGCGCGATAGTCGACCAGGGTCACACCGGCCCGCGCCACCAACGCCCGCAGCGACTGACCGCCGGTGACCAGATCGTGGTCGTCCACTCGGGCCGGCCAGTCGGGCGCCAGACTGCGCAACTCGCCGGTGTCGATCGCCGGATGCACGGCCACTTCCGTCAGGCCGGGAGGGAGATCGCTCAACAGTCGTTCCAGCGCGGGCCGGACCGCTCGACCGTTCACCCGGATGAGGTGATCCGGAATGAGGATCCCCGCCTCGGCGGCCAGTTGACGGGCCGGGAAGCCGGCGGTGGCCTCATACGAGGCTCCGGGCAGGCGCACCGGCAGGCCGAACTCCTCCGCGAGCTCGAGGATCACATCAAAGAATTCGGGCCGTAGCTCGAGGGCGCCCATGTGGGAGCTCAGGTGGCTGACGTCGAAGCCCCAGTAGATGGCTCGCTCGATCTGCGCCCGGCATTCGCGGCGCACCTCGTCCACGTCGGCGTGGTCCCACAGGTCCTCCAGGGTGCGGGGGAACCCGCCGTCGCCGTCGAGCAGCGACGGCGATTGGGTGATCGGACCCCAGCGGTAGAGGTCGAACTCGGCGTTGAGGGTGAGGTCGACGCCCACGTCCTCGCCGCGGTACCGAGCCGCCGCCTCTCGAGACCACGGGCAGGGAATCATGAGACCGGCGCTCGTCGCCAAGCCGCGCCGGAGGGCCTCGTAGACCCCCACGTTGGCGGCGTGGCAGGAGCCCAGCCCGTCACAGCTGATAATCAACAGGGCGACGTCGGGGGGGTGCCCTAGGGCTTCGCACAGCGAGCTCACCCCGTGGACGGTAGCCGGGGTGACAACGATCTATTCGCGGATGCGGTGGAGCGCCTCGTCCACGTCGATGCGGCCGCCGGCAAGTTCCTCGAGCACGGTGATCCGATCGGCGGCCGAGTCACCCGCCGCCGGTGCCCGTTCGATGCCGAGCCGGCCGAGCAGGCTGTCGAAGCGGGCCCGGGCGGTGGGGTAGCTCACTCCTAGGTGGCGTTCGAGGTCCTTCATATTTCCCCTCGATGCCAGAAAGACCCGAAGCAGCTGACGGTCATCGAGCGACAGGGCACAGAACTCGCAGGACTCGAACGTCCCGGAGAGCTCCGTGGCGCAGTTGGGGCAGGACAGCCGAGTCACGGTCAGGTCGGTTCCGCAGACGGGGCAGTCGCGAGGGGCCCGGCGGGCGGGGGCAGTCTTGTTCACGCCGCGTTGTCGGAATTCACGGACACGCCGCCCATGTTGACGCGGATGTCGAGGGTGGCCTGCCCGCCGCCGACAGTCGCCTCCGACGTTCCACCGAGCAACCAACCCCGTCCGTCGGTGGCGTGACCACCGGGCAACGAGACCTTGCCCAGATCAGATCGGGCCCGAATCGCGACACTCGATCCCCTGGCCAGCAGCAGGCTTACCGAGCCAGCGTCACAGTCGATGCGGGACTGGCCCCACGTCAACCGACCACGCGCCGATACCGATCCAGCCGAGACGGCGAGGGTGATCGGTCCCTCGAAGTCGTCGATCTTGGCCGAGCCGGCGGCCACCGTCGCTGTGATCGGGCCAGACACTCGCCGCACCGTCAAGGACCCGGCCGAGACGGTGGCATCGAGGGCCAGTGACGGGTGCATGCGCACGTGTAGGGTTCGGGCTTTCAGCACGTCGCGGCCGCGTCGCCGCAGCGCGCGATCCGACCAGTCGAACTGGAAGGACTCGGCGCCGTGCTCCTCGCCGATGACGAGGGTGTCGCCTTCCCACTGGGCCGAGTGGGGACCGTCGGCGACGGCACCGACCACGTCGGGGTCACCGACGACGAAGACGGCCCGCACGCTCGCATCGAGGCGAACTCGCGTTAGGGCCGGCGGGGTGGTGGAATCGCCGTGGTCATCGTGACGGGTGGGGATATCCTCGGACGGGCGGTCCGCGAGCTGTTCGGCTTCATTGGGGTGCTCCGGGGTGGAGCCGGGCCAGGTCGTCGGGCCGGGTGGGGTCGTGGGGCCTCCCGATCCGGTGTCGAGCTCGGCCAGGCGGTCGGCCGCCTCGCCCGGGTCGAGCTCGCCCCGCGCCACGAGGGTCAAAATCTGGCGTCGCGCTTCGTCCATGACGTAATTGGTAGCCAAAACTGAGTAAATGTCAAGTCCGCATTTCCATTTTGATTCCGACTGCCCAAATCCGGGCCCGCCCAAGCACGCCGGGCGGCCAACGATGGAGCGGCTAGAGCCGCTCGATCAGTGTCCCCGTCCCTAGGCCCCCACCACAACACATGGTGATGAGGCCCACGGATCCGTCGGTGCGCTCGAGGTCGTGGAGAGCTTTCGTCATCAGGATGGACCCGGTGCCCCCCAGCGGGTGGCCGAGGGCGATTGCGCCACCGTTGGGATTAACGGTGGCCATGTCGGGATGGAGTTCCCGCTCCCACGACAGCACGACCGAGGCGAACGCTTCGTTGATCTCGACGGTATCGATGTCCTCCATCGTCAGCCCCGAGCGTTCCAGCAGACGCTGGGTGGCGTCGATGGGTCCGGTCAGCATGAGGACGGGGTCCACACCGACCAGGCATTGATGGGTGATCCGGGCCCGGGGACGCAGACCGAGGGCGGCCGCCTTCTCCGGCGTCATCATCAGGACCGCTCCGGCTCCGTCGGAGATCTGAGAGGAAGAGCCGGCGGTATGCACGCCGTCTTCGCGGGCCACCGGCTTGAGGCCAGCCAGACCCTCAAGAGTCGTCTCCCTGAGACCTTCATCGCGGCTGATCGTGCGCGTCTCCCCGCTCGGCTTGCCCTCGGCATCAAGGACGGGCACCACGATCGGCACGATTTCGCGTTCGTACCGACTCTCGGCCCACGCCTGCGCCCCCCGCTGCTGGCTGGACAGCCCGAAGGCGTCGGTGTCGGCGCGGGTGATGCCCCACTTCTCGGCGATCCGCTCGGCTCCCTCGAACTGGGACGTGTATTCGTACTGCCCGAAGTAGCTCTTGGGAATGGCCCGGCCAGGACCATTCTTGACGTTGGAACCCATCGGAACCCGGCTCATGACCTCGACCCCGCAGGACATGGCCGCATCGACCACGCCGGCGGCGACCAAGCTGGCGGCCAGGTTGGTCGCCTGCTGGCTCGACCCGCACTGGGTGTCGACGGTCGTGGCCGGCACGCTGATCGGTAGGCCGGCCGTCAGCCAGGCGGTGCGGGCGATGTTGAACGACTGCTCGCCCGCCTGCGTGACGCATCCGCCGACCAGTTGGCCGACCTCCGACGGGTCGATGCCCGCTCGTTCGATCACGGCCCGCTGCACCTGAGCAAGCAGGTCGGCGGGGTGGATGGTGGACAGTCCGCCGCCACGGCGGCCGATCGGGCTGCGGGCGGCTTCAATGATCACGACATCGGGCATGGCGCGACTCTACGCGAGACGGGCCGAAATACTCATGCTCACGCCGCCTCCTTGGCCGCAGCTCGCCGCGCCGCCTCGAACAACGCCTTGCGGGCGTCCGCCAAGCCCTGTCGACCGAGATCTCGCGTCCGGTCATCGATCCGCCAGTCGTGATCGGCGGGATCCAGAAGAACCAGTTGACGTGCCATGGAGAGATTGTGCCCATGAGGTGTGACAAGAACCCAGCGGGGGGCAGAGTGGGGCGGCGGGCGGGCTCTGGTCCGCCGTTAGCATGACCGGATGGCTCGCTACGGCATGACCGTCCCGCTCGATGGCATACCCCTCGCCGACCACCGGGAGATCTATCAGGAGCTGGCGGATCTGGGTTACACCGATCTGTGGTCGAGCGAAGCCAACGGGACGGACGCCTTCGTCCCGCTGGCGCTGGCCGCGGCCTGGACGCCCAGCCTGCGGCTGGGTTGCGCCATTGTTCCGGCCTACACGAGGGGTCCGGGGCTCATGGCCATGAGCGTCGCGGCGATGGCCGAGGCGGCCCCGGGCCGCTTCGCGTTCGGGATCGGCACCAGCTCCAACGTGATCGTCGAGAACTGGAATGACATCCCGTTCGAGCAGCCCTACAAGAAGACGCGCGACATGGTGCACTTCCTCAAGCGGGCCCTCACGGGCGAGAAAGTCGACGCCGACTACGACACGTTTACCGTGAAGGGATTCCGTCTCGGTCGACCCCTTTCCCCAGATCAGATGCCGCAAATTCTGGTCGCCGCGCTTCGGCCCGGCATGCTCCATCTGGCCGGACGGGAGGCCGACGGGGCGATCATCAACTGGCTATCGGCCGATGACGTCAAGCAAGTGGTGGCCGAGGTGGGTCCGGGCAAGGAGGTGGTGGCCCGCATCTTCGTGTGCCCATCGGAGGACACCGAGACGGTCCGCGCCATGGGTCGTTTCGCCATTGCCGCCTACCTGAACGTGCCGGTCTACGCCGCCTTCCACGAGTGGCTCGGGCGGGGGGATCAGCTCAAGGGCATGTGGGAAGCGTGGCGGGCCGGCGACCGCAAAGCCTCCACCGCGGCGATCCCTGACGAGGTGGTGGACGCCCTCATCGTGCACGGCTCCCCGGCGGCGTGCCGGGAACACATCGGGCGCTACCTGGAAAATGGAGTGACCACGACGGCGCTCGCCCCGCTGGCGTTCCGTATCGACCTCCGCCAGGCCATGCGCGATCTCGCGCCCCGTTAGGGATCGGTGCGGCGGGCCCGCTCGCATCCGGCGGCGTAGTCAGCCAGTTCGGCCAACGCTCCGCCGGCGAGCAGACAGGCGTTGCGATCGCCGACCACGACCAATCGCCGGCGAGCCCGGGTGATGGCCACGTTGAGCAGGTTGGAATGTCCGGCCACGCGCACGAAGAAGGGTGGCATGTCCGTGCTGACGGTCGGGGACAGCACGATCACATCCCGCTCGTCGCCCTGGAAGCGGTGGACCGTATCGATAGTGATCATCTCCATGTCGGCGCCAAGGCGGTCCATCGCCAGTTCACGAAGAAGTTCGGCTTGGGCTCGAAAGGCGGTGACCACTCCAAAGCTGCTGCCCGGGATGTTGCCGCCCACCTCGGTGACGAGGCGGTCGATGACGCTCGAAGCTTCAACCGCGTTGCGAACGCCGCGGCCCCCTGGTCCTCGGGCGAACGTGCCAGCGACGTCATCCCAGTAGATACCGCCGCCCGCTCGATGCGGCGTGAGGACGTTTAGGCGGCCACCGTAGAACCGATGGTTGGAGAAGCCGATGATCTCCGGGTGGCAGCGGTAGTGCTGGTCGAGCAGTAGCGGCGCCTCGCCGACCCGCGCCGACGCCACATCAAAGAGGCTGCGGCTGCGCTGACTCATTTCTTCCAACCCGTCGCCGCCGACGGCATGGCGCTGGGCGATGGATCGTTCCCGGTCCGAGGACAGCGTCGAGACGTGAGGCAACTGGTAGCGATCTCCGATGATCATGGCCCGCCGGGCCCGGGCCAGCAGCGGCAGAGCCGAGGCCACGTCGCATTGGGAGGCCTCATCGACAACCACGAGGTCGAACAGGTCGGGCTCCAGGGGAAGGCACGAGCCAGCCGCCAGATTGGTCACTCCCCACACCGGGAACAGCTCGAGACAACCGTGGAGCGCGGCCGGGCTTGGACGGCCGCGGCCGTCGCCGCCGAGCACATCCGCGACCAAGGCGGCGCCAGCGCGGGCGGCCCGACCGGGCCATTCGAGGCGGCTGTCCCATCCCGTTCTCCAGAGCCGGTTCCCTGCGGCCAGACGCTCCGCGCTGAATGCGCAGACGCGGTCCTCAATGGCTTGCGCCGACGGGATGCGGTCGAGTTCCGCGGTCAACGCCGCCGCCGTGGCGTAGCCGCGAGACGCATCGATGGCGGCGCCGATGGCATCGAGGCGCTCAATCAGCTCGCCGCGGTCCCGCCATGTGTCGAGACCTGGCATGGGGAGGGTCGCGTCGAGCCGTTGAAGGGAAGAACGGAGACGCCGGCGTCGGAGCAGGCCGGATCGGATCAAGGCGTGCCGGGTCGCGCGCAACGCAAACGCCACCGTTTCCGTGGTTCCGGGCCGGTCGATCGGCGGGAGATTCCAGGCCCACTTGGCTGCGACTCGGTCGGCCGCCCTCCGCGCCGTCAGCAGGCGCTGCTGCACGTCGTTGCGGTAGCCGGCTTCGGCGTAGATCGGTGCCAGCCTCACGAGCACCGCCCGCCATGAGGCCGATCCACGTCTTTCTCCGGGACTCACTCCGGAGCTCGGTGGCCGGGCAAGTACGCCTCGGATGCAATCGGCGGCCGGTCCTCGGAGCGCGGCCCGTCCGACCCGGAGGGGCAGACCGCGATGCGGGAGCGTCTCCAGCCGTTGGAACACAACGTCAACGGCACGATTGGTTCGCGAGGCGAAGAGCACCGTCTGGCCCTGGGCGAGCGAAGCGGCGATGGTATTGACGAGGACCTGGGATTTGCCGGTCCCGGGCGGTCCGGTCACGACCGTGAATGCCGAGACGAGCGCGCTTGTGACGGCCCGGTCCTGGGACAAGTTGGTGGGCAGGACGGCGGGCACGGGCCGGGCCAGAGGGGGCACCGGCGCCGGTGCGGCGCCCAGAAGGATCCCCAGCGGACCGCGGCGTAGATAGCCGGGAGAGGCGTGGGTCAGCGCGGTGAGGTCAGCCAGGACGGCGCGCGTGGCCGTTGCCCGTCCGGTCGTGAGCAGCATGGCAGTGTTGGCCACGCCCGGCTCTTCGGGCAGCGGCGCGAGGGCATCGGGATTCAGGCGTCCAAGGGGCACGCCTGCCTGCACCAGGAGCTCGATCACCTGGGCAAAGGAAGGTTCGGTGGCCGACGCAAACGCTTCCATGCACGCCAGCCGCGCCGTCTCCTCGAGCCCGGCGAGGGCTAACGCGGAGGGATTCATCTCGAGCGGCTGGTGGTCGGTCATGAACTGCAACGCGCCCGCCGCATCGAGACGGACTTCACACTCCCGCACGATCAGCGCGGCGACATGTCCGTCCCCCTTGATTCGGCGCGCTCGGCCCACCACCAGCGGGTAGCCCACGGAGATGGCGGGCCTGTCAGACGACGTCATCTGCGTCCGGATCCAGCGCTCGGCCGGCATGAGACCCGAGCTCAATGGGTGCACACCGGAAGGTCGCGTCACGACCGGCTCGGCCCCGCCGGTGAGCAGGGCGATGGCCGGGTTCGTGGGAGAGGAGGTCAGGTCATGTCGGCCTTCGGCCGCCACGCAGTCGCGGTAGTACCGGAGAAGCCTTTGCTCACGGGACAGCGGGCGGGACACAACCTGGCCTCCGGGGAATGGGGACGGGGAGGCGGTCGGCGGTCCGCAAGCGCTGGCCGGCTGGGATCGTACTGCTTGACTGTGCCCGCCCCTTGACTGTGCCCGCCCCCCGCTGCCTACTGTAGTAGTCAGAATGACTACTACAACGGCGCTGCACACGGATCAGTACGAGCTCACCATGCTCCAGGCCGCACTGCGATCCGGCGCCGCCGATCGAAGGGTCGTGTTCGAGGTGTTCACCCGCCGGCTGCCAAACGGCCGCCGCTATGGGGTGTTCGGTGGCCTAGGCCGGTTGGTGACCGCGATTGAAGACTTCAGATTCGGCGACGCTGAACTGGCCTGGCTGGCGGGGGCCGGCGTGGTCGATCAAGACACGCGGCAATGGCTCAGCTCCTACCGTTTCACCGGCTCGATCGATGGCTACGCCGAGGGTGAGCTTTACTTTGCCGGCAGCCCGGTCCTCACCGTGGACGCCAGTTTCGGCGAGGCCATCGTGCTCGAGACGCTGGTCCTGTCGATACTCAACTTCGACTCCGCGGTCGCCGCCGCCGCCCTGCGTATGGTCGACGCCGCCGCCGGGCGACCGATCATCGAGATGGGATCGCGCCGCACCGATGACCGAGCCGCGGTCGCGGCGGCTCGCGTGGCGTGGCTGGCCGGCTTTTCTGCAACCTCCAACCTCGAGGCGGGTCGAACGTACGGTGCTCCAACTGCGGGGACGGCCGCCCACGCCTTCGTGCTTGCGTATCCCGATGAGGTGGCCGCCTTTACGGCGCAGCTCGAGGCCCAGGGGACAGAGACCACCGTGCTGGTGGACACCTACGACCTCGACCGAGGCATCGAGACGGCGATCGACGTAGGCGGCCCGCAACTGGGTGCCATACGCATCGACTCGGGTGAGCTCGCGGAGGAGGCTGTTCGGGCTCGAGCACTTCTGGACTCGATGGGGGCTACTGGGACGCGCGTGGTGGTTACCGGCGATCTCGACGAGTACAGCATCGCCGCGCTGGCCAGCGCTCCGGTCGACGTGTATGGCGCCGGCACCAGCGTGGTCACAGGATCGGGTGCGCCGACGGCCGGCTTTGTCTACAAACTCGTGGCCCGGGGCGAACGCAACGACCCGTCCTCACCTCTTGAGCCAGTCGCGAAGCGTTCGCCCGGGAAAGCGTCAAAGGGCGGTCGCAAGTGGGCCTGGCGGTTGTTGGATGCGAACGGCCAGCTCGCCGGCGAGCTGATCCGGACCGATCCACGACCTCCCCAGGCGCGCTACCGMCCGCTGCAGGTGCCGGTGTGGCGGCAGGCAGAGGCGGTCTACCGGCCGACGAATGAAGAGGTGAAGGATTGCTTCCGCGCGGCGCTGGCCGAGCTTCCGGCCGAGGTGCGTGGTCCCCAAGCCGGCCCGCCAGCGGTGAACACCATTGAAGAGGAGGATTGAGATGACCGTTGCTGGACAGCGGGCCCTCCTTATCGTCGACGTCCAACGCGACTTCTGTGAAGGAGGAAGCCTGGCTGTGCTCGGCGGGGCAGAGACGGCCCGGCGCATCACTACGTGGATGTTGGATCATGGCGCCAAGTACGCCGCCGTAGCCGCCACCCGCGATCACCACGAGGATCCGGGTTCACATTTCTCGGCCGACCCCGACTACGTCGACACCTGGCCTGTTCATTGTGTGGCCGGAACGCTCGGCGCTGAGTTTCATCCTCAGCTCGATACGGCCCCCATCGGTGCCATCTTCGACAAGGGCGCCTATGCCGCCGCGTACTCAGGTTTCGAGGGTGTCGATGCGACCGGCCGCGGCCTGGCTGAGTGGCTCCACGCCCAGGGCATCAGCAGCGTCGACGTGGTGGGGATCGCCACCGACTACTGCGTGCTGGCCACCGCCCTTGACGCGGTTCGGTCCGGATTCGCGACTCGTGTGATCACCGCGCTGACCGCAGGCGTCGCGTCGGAGACGAGCGAGGCGGCGGTCCGGACCATGGCCGAGGCCGGGGTGGAGGTGGTCTGACCCGTGGCGGATGAGATTGGCGTCACGGTCGAGGTCGTCCTCCTGACCATCCAGGAGGGCGAACTGTCGGTGCTGCTCGTCGATCCGCCCGGGTCTGCCGCTCGGGCCGTGTCTCCCGCTCAGGGGGCCGCTCGGGCCCTGCTCGGTGGTCATGTCGGCCGGGACGAGGGGGTCGACGCCGCGGCCCGGCGGGTCCTGGCCGAGGCGGCGGGGACGGTGGAACTTCCCTGCGGCACACACCTCGAACAGTTGCGGACCTACGGCGACCCCAAGCGCAGCCCCGGCGCGCGGTTGGTATCGGTGGCGTACGTGGCCATGGTTCCCGAGCTGCTCGCACCTGAGACGGCCATTTACTGGCCGGCCACCAGGCCACCCCCGCTGATCCTCGACCATCTCTGGATCCTGGCCGACGCCGTGGAGCGGGCCCGCGCCAAATTGGAATACTCCCCGCTGGCCACCGCCTTCTGCCGAGAGCCCTTCACGCTCGCCGATCTACGTCGGATTTACGAGGCGGTTTGGGGGGTGCCACTCGACGTGCCCAACTTCCGGCGCAAGGTACTTTCCACGCCCGGACTGGTCGAGCCGGTCGGACGCACCGCGGCACCCCCCGGTGGTGGCCGGCCTGGCGCCTTGTATCGCCGGGGCTCGGCCGCGTCGCTGCACCCGGCCATGCTGCGGCTGGGCAACCTGGCGCGTGCGAACTGAACCGGTGCTCGTCGCCGGCGTAGACGGTTGCAGACATGGATGGGTCATAGCGGTTTCACCGCTGGATCTGTCGACGGTCGACGTCCGCGTGGTAGATGCCTTCGCCGGGATCGTCGACCTGGTGGCGGACGGCACGCTGGCCGCGGTCGCCATCGACATGCCGATCGGTTTGCCCGACGACCGACCCCGATCCTGCGACGCGCAGGCTCGTCGCCTCATCGGTCCTCGTCGAAGTTCCGTCTTTCCGGCGCCGATGCGATCCGTCCTCGACGCCGCCGACTATGACGAGGCGTGTGCGATGAGCCGTTCGGCGTGCGGTGTGGCCCTGTCCCGCCAGGGTTGGGGACTGGTCGCCAGGGTGGCCGAAGTGGACGCGGCGATGACTCCGGCGTTGCAAGCGACCATCGTGGAGGCCCATCCGGAGGGGACCTTCACCGAGCTGATGGGGCGGCCTCCTCGCCATCCGAAACGGACCGCGGCGGGCCGGGCGGAAAGGACAGCGGCCCTTGCCGGCGTGTTCGCGGCCCCATTCGGCGCGCCGAGGATGAGAGGCGCAGCGGACGACGATGTTCTCGACGCCGTCGCGCTGGTGTGGACGGCGGCCCGGCTGGCTCGCGGTGAGGCGCTCCGCCTCGGCGACGGGACCGTGGATTCCAAAGGCTTGCGGATGGAGATCGTCCGCTAATAGGGATCGACCGCCGCGTTGATGGCTCACAGTCCCCAGAACGGGCCCTCGAGTCCGACGGAGCGCAGGTAGTCCTGAGCCGCGGCCGGCTCGCGGCGGACGTAGCCACGCGATAACCGGCCGGCGTACCACCCCTCGGCAAGGCGCCAGAGGGTGGCGAGGTCCATGGCGTAATCGTGCTCGTTGCCGGTCTTGGTGAGCCATGCGTCAACGCAGGCCTTTGAGCAGAACAGGCGTTGGTGGCTGCACGTGTGCACAACGTCGTCCCACATGTGATCGACGGGTACGAGGAAATGGGCCACTTGCTCGCCAGCTGGAGGCGCCGACCGGTCGACGACCCACGCGTGCGGCGCTCCACACGCCGGGCATTGCGTGGCCACCAGCACCGAGGGCTCGTCGGTGAGCAGGTGGGCCAGGGCGAAGGAGTCCCATGCGCACCCGCCCCACCACAGGGTCGAGCGGCCCATGACGGAGAAACCGAGGTTCACAGCCGAGAACGGATGGGCCATGTTGATCGACCCGTCGGCCCCAAGGACGAGGTGGCGCGCCCGGGCGAGCGAGCTGAGCCCGGCGATGACATCGTGTTGCGCCCGTCCCAGGTTCGCGGCGAGCGCGGCGGCGGTCTGAGCCCGCCCGGTCGACGCAAAGTGCCGGTAGACCTCGAGGCGGAGGTCCTCAACATCCATCAGGCGTAGGTGCGTACGAGGGCGAGAACGTCCTCGGCATCCGGCCCCTCGCCGTGGAGCGACGTTGCTGCCGGGTCGACGCGCCGCGCAGCCACGGCGCAGAGTTCGGTTGCTGGCCCGGTGACGACTGTGACCGCTCGCTCCTCGGGAATGAAGTCCCACGCCTCGCGGCCGGGCGACACCAAGCGGAACGCGACCGGCCCGATCATCGTTCGACCCGCGGAGGCAAAGGCATATGGCAGCGTGCGCCAAGCCAGCCTGGCGATCGGCTGGAGGCGGTCGGTGGGCTGTAGCTCGACAGCAAGGGCGCCAGCGACATCTCCTGTGTGGATCCATGTCTCGGCCAGTCGGGTGGTCGCCAGTGTTCGGGCCGACAGGTCACCGGCCACCCATTGGACCCGGGTGGACAGGTCCATGCCGTTGAGCACATCGAGCAGCCGAGCCGCGCCCGACGACCACCGCGCCAGGAGCTCGGCCGGCGACACCCCGCGCTCGCGCTCGACCATGCGCGCTGCGCCCTCGTCGACCGAGGCGGCCGGCCCGACTCCTTCCGTCAGCTCAGCGATCACCTCGGCGAAGCGGCCAGTGGCACTGCCGATGGCCATCTCGTCCGTCTGCGCCAAGTGCAGCAGTACGTCGGCAACGTCCCATCCGTCGCAGCGGGTCGCCGCGTGAAAGCCGGCATCCGAGAGGTCGTCGATCAAGTCGGACAGCTCATTCTGCTGAGCCGCCAGCGCCGCAACAACGACATCCACGGTCGAAAGCCTAGGCTCCTAATCGCCGATGTCCCACTGGCGAATGACTGCGTCCAGCAGTCTGTCGGACCCCAGGGCGCCGACCGGTCGATTCGTCGGACTTTCGGAGGGGACAAAACGCGTTCTTCGCTGTGAGTGCCAGAAGAAGAAATGGACGGTTTGTCGGCCCGTTGTCGGCCCGTTGTCAGCCCGTTGTCAGCCCGTAGGCGGCGCTAACGGTGGCGGTGCTAACGCACTGGCCCAGCGATGACGGTGGCGCAGACCCGAAAACCGAGGAGGTCGTTGCGGGAGTTCGGAGGGTTGCGCACGCGACACGCGGCCCGCACCCCATCGTCCGAGTCGTCCCACGCGCCGCCGCGCACCACTCGGCGGACAACGTCTGCCGCGCCCGTGTCGTCGTGTGCGGCGGCGCGCTCTGTATAGGGATACGGGAACTCAGGCGTCTTCACGTCCGAACCCCATAAGCTCCGCGTCCACTCCAAGACATTGCCGACCATGTCTGCGCACCCCGTCGGGCTGTCACCCTGTGGGCTGTAACGCTCCACCGGTGTGGTGTCTCCTACGTTCAGATCGAAGTTGCACAGTTCGGCGGTGGGGGCGCCGTCGCCCCACGGGTAGATGCGTCCGTCGGTGCCACGGGCCGCCCGCTCCCACTCCGCTTCGCTCGGCAGATACACGCTCCGCTGCGTCACTTCGGTCGCCCACCCACAAAACGCCAGCGCGTCGTACCAACTCACGAGCGTCACCGGATGAGCACGCCGACCTTGCACAGAGCTCCCCCGGCCGAGCGGCGCCTGCCAGTGCGCGCCTTTGGTCTCTTTCCAATCACCTCCCGTCCGATCACCCCGCACCAGGTTCCAGCCGTGGCCGTGTTGCTCAGCGGTGGTCAGGTAACCGGTCGCCTCCACGAACGCGGCGAACTGGGCCACGGTCACGGGCGTCCGCGCGATGAGATGTTCAGGCACACCGGCCTGGTGCTGAGGCATCTCCCAGACATCGGCTCTCGCGTCCGCAGCCGGGTCACTCCCCATCAGGAACTCCCCGGCGGGTACGCGCACCATCTCCACAGGCACATGGGGTGCGAGGGACAGCGCCAAGACGGTAGGGACCATGCCGGACCGATCGCCTAGCCGGAATGCTCGGACAGCAGGACGCCGCGGGCCACCAGCCCGTCTACTTCGTCGCCGCCGAGCTCAAGCCAGTCGGCGAGGACGGCCGCATTGTCGGCCCCGCGCGTGCCGGCGGGACCGCGCACACCGCTGCGAGCCTCCGAGAAGCGGTAGGGGGACTGGACCACACGGCGCCGCCCGCCGTGGTCGTCGTCAACCTCGGCGACGATGCCCCGGGCCGCGACCGATGGCGAGGTAAACGCACTTTCCGTGCTGCGAACCTCGGCCCAGGCCAGGTTGGCTTCCTCGAGGGCGGCGGTGACCGCGGGCCGATCGGAGAACTCGAGCAGCCAGCGTCGCACCGCGTGGCGGCGGCTGTGGATCTTGGTTTCGAGGTCGGCTCCCTTCGGGCTGGGATCGGCCAGTCGGTGCACGCGTGACAGCTCGAACCAGGTGTTACGGAACTCGCCGGCGATCAACAGCGGCCCACCCGGGGCTTCCCAGACCTCGCCGCCCAGCCGTCGGATGGGGTAGCCGTCGATGCCGTGGCTGGCGTAGTCGTCGGTGGCCAGCATGGCGTCGAGCATGCCGAGATCGATGTGCTGGCCCCGCCCGGTCTGATCGCGCAGCCGGAGGGCGGCCAGGACGGCGATCAACCCGTGCAGGCCGGCGTTGGTGTCGGCGATCGACAGTACGGGGTCGGTCGGCCAGGCCGCGTCGAATTCCGCCTGGCGGGCAATCAGACCGGACTCGGCGTGGACGACCGGGGCGTAGGCCTGCCGATCGGCATCGGGACCGTTCTGGCCGAACCCCGAAATGGAGAGCATCACGAGCCCGGGGTTCAGCGCCGCCAGCGTGGCGTAGTCCAGCCCGAAGCGGTGCATGACGCCAGGCCGATAGTTCTCAATCAGCACGTCGGTGACGGTGACCAGCCGGCGGACCAGTTCGGGTCCGTCGGACGCCTTCAGGTCGATGCACATGTTGCGCTTGCCGGCATTCTGCTGGAAGAACCACCCGGACACACCGTGTCGGACCTCGCCCCAACGGCGGGTGAGATCTCCGTCGGGAGGCTCAACCTTGACGACGTCTGCGCCGAGATCGCACATCATCCTGCCGGCGATCGGCCCTGACACCACCCGGGCGAATTCGAGAACACGCAACCCGGCGAGGGGGTACGGCGGCACGCCAGATGTTTAGTCGAGCGGGGTAGTGGTGACCTCGTAGCCCCGTTCGGCCCATTCCTTGGCCGCGTCAGGGGCGTCATTGCCCGTGAAGATCACCACGACGTGGCCAGCAGGGTCCCGAACGACGTAGGACACCTCCATCTTCGTGCGCGAGTTCACGGTGTGTTCCTTCTCCCCAGGTGGCTTGAGATACCTATCGGCGGGGACAAGCGCCGGATAAACAAAAAGAGGCCGAATACCCGGACGTCAGTTGCGGTTCGGCTCCCACCGGAAGCGGCGCAGCGAAACCGCCACTCCGATCACGCCCCAGATCAGCATGATGACCAGATCGGTGGCCTTCACCCCGGTTCCGGACGTGAATGGGTCGAAGATGGCGACCATCTGTTTGATGAGGTGCCGGACGGGGAACACCGCCGCGATCTTCCCGAGCGCGGAGGTGTCAGACACCTGGCCGAACGTGCCCGATATGAACAGCAAAGGCAAGAGCAGGAAGTTGATGATGGCCGGGGCGGCGTCCTCATTGGGAACGAACGTGGAGACGGCGATTCCGAGCGCACTGAAGCAGAAGCCGGCCGTGGCCACGGTCACGACCAGTCCGAGGTAGCGGTTGGGGACCGTGACCCCGTAGGCGACGACGCCGAGGGCGATGGTCAAGGTGGCGAGGATGACGGCCACAACGATGACGTTGGCGACGATGCCCGACAGGTACACGACGGGCGGCAACGGCGTGCCCCGGGTGCGCTTGAGGATCCCGTTCTCCCGTCGAACACAGATGGTGAACGCCAGGTTGGTGTACGAGGCAGAGATGAGACCGAAGGCGACGATAGCCGGCACGTAGTACTGGGCGAACTTCACCGTGCCGCCGGGCAGATGGATGGTGTAGTTGCCGTTGAGGGCCTCGAAGATGACCAGGAGAGCAGAGGAAACGCAAACGTGAAACTGGCCGCGGCGGGATTGCGCCAGTACATCTTCTGCTCCCACTTCACCTGCCGAGCGACGGCGACGGGCCCAGCCATCACGCCTCTGGGTTCGTCTCGTACGGGCCGATCAGAGCCAGATAGATGTCCTCGAGGGACGGCCGGGTCACGGTGAGCCCCTCGAGCTCGAAGCCACGCTCGAGTGACCAACCAGTAAGCACATGGAGGACCCGCGTCGGTTCCGGGGTGGTGATCTCCACTGCCTCATCCGAAGTGGTCGAGGCAGGGACAGGCAGATCCGACAGCGCCACGCCGGGCGGGAGGAAGAAACGGATCTGGGCGTCCGCGTCGGCGCGCCCGCCGATCGATTCGGGCGGTCCCTCGGCGACAATCTTGCCGGCGGCGATGACGACCACCCGGTCAGCCAGCTCCTGGGCCTCGTCCATGTAGTGGGTCGTGAGCAGGATGGTCTTGCCGAGGCTGGTCAGGTTTCGCACGATCTCCCACGACTGACGCCGCGCCGACGGGTCGAAGCCGGTGGTCGGCTCGTCCAGGAAGAGCAGCTCGGGGTCCCCGATCAGCCCCAGGGCCAGATCCAGCCGGCGCTGCTGGCCGCCGGAGAGCGTCTTCACGCGGCTGCCCGCCTTCTCCTCGAGTCCGACCAGCTTGATGACCTCGTCGACCGAACGGGGATGGGGGTAATAGCCGCCGTACATCGTCAGCACCTCGGCGACGGAGAGATAGCCCTCGATGCCACACTGCTGGAGGACGATACCGATCCGCCTGCGCAGATCGGATCCGCCCAGGGCCGGATCCTGTCCGAGCACGCAGACGCGGCCGGCGTCCCGGGTCCGGTATCCCTCGAGGATCTCGACCAGCGTCGTCTTGCCGGCTCCGTTGGGACCGAGCACGGCCAGGAGCTCGCCCGGATCCACCTTGAAGCTCACTCCGCGCACTGCCTCGAAGTCGCCATAGGACTTGTGGAGGTCTTCGACCTCGATCACCGCGGCCGTCATGTGCCCCTGTTCTTGTCGCTACTCCAAGAACCCGACCGGCTTACCGTCGATGATCTGGTCCAGGTACTCGGACAGGCCGTACCCGACACGGCCGTCGTCGAGGGTCCATTCGGTCATCCCCTCGGAGATCCGGGTAACCATCCCCTCGCGGCGGTTGCGGAGGGGGATGAGGTTCATGACCCGACCCTTCACCCTCCACTCGCGGTCACCGGCGCGAAGCGTCGCCTCGATGGCGTGGTGGTAGCAATCCTCACCTGTCCACGAGGTGCTGAGCGACAAGTCGTTGCAAACGTGCAGCGCCGTCCCGTCCCAGACGAAGCCCCCCTTGGTTCCCGCGCTCTCGCGGCGGGCGATCCGCGAGCCCATGAACCCGAAGGTGGGTCCGAAGTTGGCGGTGAGCCACCGGTAGTACCAGGGTGCCTGCCAATAACGGGGGCCCCAGGAGTGGTCCCGGAGTCCGAAGCCGTTGATCTCCCACTTGTCATCGCCGACGAGGATCGAGCCGCCCCCGGCGATGAGCTGCTCATAGTGGCCCCGCGCGAACTCCTCGCCGCTCGCCTCGTGGGGTTCGTAGGGCTCCCCACCGAACATGGTCGATACCCCGGTATACGTCAATTCCACCGAGCAGTCGGCATAGGGATTGTTGCTGAACGCCGCCTTGGGCTCAGCCATCTCCATCGGGTTGTCGAGTAACACCACCTTGCCGTGGTACGAGACCTGGAGCTCCTGGAAGGGACGAACCACCTCGAATCGCATGTCGCCGGCATCAAAGGCTTTATTGGAGTCGATCTTGGGCCGTGCGAACATGAACGCCACCCGGCCATCGGGCAGAAAGATGCAATTGGTCATCTCGGCGTAGCCTTCGTTGGCCCGATTGCCAAGCCGGAAGAAACCGCCGAGCTGCGTGGTGGGGTCGTAGAAGTTGAAGTACATGCTCTCGTTGAAGTTGGGCTCAGGACCCAGCTCGTGCATGTACTCGTCATGGGGCTCGAGCCGTAAAGCCATGGCCGCCACCCTAGTTGGCCGCCGCGTCCACACGGCCGGGCGCCGGCCTCGTAGCATGGAGAAACCCAACGGAGGGGAGTCGTAGCTTGCGGGTCCTAGTAGTGGAGGACGAAGAGGCGCTGGCGGCCAGCGTCGCCCGGGGGTTGCGGCGGGAGGGGATGGCCGTGGACGTCGCCGGTGACGGCGCCATCGCCCTCGACAAGGCCCTGGTCAACGCCTACGACGTGGTCGTCCTCGACCGGAACCTGCCCCTCGTACCCGGCGACGTCGTCTGTCAGCATGTGGTCCCAACGGGGGCCCGGATCCTCATGCTCACCGCCTCCGCCTCGGTTACCGATCGAGTGGAGGGCCTGACCCTCGGCGCCGATGACTACCTGACGAAGCCCTTCGCCTTCGCCGAACTCGCCGCCAGAATCCGCGCCCTGGGCCGGCGGTCGGCATCGGCGAGCGGCGGAGGTCCCGTTCTCGTCTCGGGCGATCTCAGCCTGGACCCGGCGCGTCACCACGTGACGAGGGATGGCCGGCGGATCGATCTGTCGCCGAAGGAATTCGGGCTCCTCCAGGTCCTCATGGAGGCGGGCGGGACGGTTGTCTCCGTGGAGCAACTCTTGGAGCGGGTGTGGGACGAACACGCCGACCCCTTCACCAACACCGTGCGCGTGACCATGATGAACCTGCGCAAGAAGCTGGGCGCTCCGGCGGTGATCGAGACGGTCGTGGGGGTGGGATACCGACTGTGATCCGCCGGCCCGTTCTGCCCCGTCGGAGCGCTCGGCTCCGCCTGACGTTGTGGTACGGCGGGATCGTTCTGCTCACCGGGGTGACGTTGCTCACCCTGACGTATGTGCTGATGAGCCGGAGCCTGAGAGGCGATCCTGGTGGGGTCAAGGCGGCCATCGAGCGCCAGCTTGCCCGCCACGTGCACGAGGTGACCGTTCCGCCGCCCGCCGGGGTGGGCACCGACCTGGGTAGGACGGCCGGGTTTCCTGATGGCCTGCCGGCGCGGATGTTCCAGCTCGACGGTCCCGTCGTGGTCGCCCTCCCCGACCCGGGCACCACACCGGTGGCGAGGGCGTCGGGGCAGCCGGATGGCCTTCCTCCCCACGCTCGCAGTGCCGCGCCGACGACGACCGCCGTCCCGCAACCGGCGAAGGGGGTCACATCAACGGTGACGGCGCCGCCGCCTGCGCTGGCCGCGGGTTCGACCGCGACAACCCTTTCCCCAAATGCTCCCGTCGCCAAGGTGGTGGTATCGCCCACTCATCCACCAGTGACCCAGCCGGCCGTCGCCGCGCCGACGGCGACCACCCCTCCGGAATACGTCCTCACCCTGCCCGCCCTGCAAAAGCGGACGATCGCCCAGGCCATGCACCAGCTCGTGCAGCAGTCCGGCGTGGCCCTCGCCCTGCTGGCCCTGGTGTCGTTGGTCATCGGCTGGGTCATGGCCGGCCGCATCCTCCGGCCGGTCAAGGAGATCACCGCTACCGCCCGGCGGCTCTCGGAGCGCAACCTGCACGAGCGCATCGGACTCCAGGGACCTGACGACGAGCTGCGGGAGCTGGCCGACACGTTTGACGCCATGCTCAGCCGGCTCGACTCGGCGTTCGCCCTCCAGCGGGACTTCGTCGCCAACGCCTCCCATGAGCTGCGCACTCCGCTCACGATCATCCGCACCGATCTCGACGTGACGATGTCTGATCCGGACGCCACGATGGGCGACTACCAGGACATGGCCGCCACCATCCACCAGGCCACCGTGCGCTCCGAGCGGCTTATCGAGGCCCTTTTGACCCTGGCGAGGACGGATGGTCCGGTGGAGGGGTGTCCGATTGACCTGGCGGACGTCTCGGGTCAGGTCCTCGACCAACTCAGGCCCGTGATTTCCGGGGCCGGGCTCCGGGTCGACGCCACGCTCGCGTCCGCTTCGGTGCTGGGCGATCGTTCGCTGCTCGAGCGGCTGATCGGGAACCTGCTGGAGAACGCCATCCGGTACAACCGTCTCGGAGGGTGGTTGTCGATTGAGACCGGCCAGGCCGGCGACCGGGCTCGTCTGCTGGTGGCCAACAGCGGGGAGCGCCTCGACCAGGTTGAGGTCCCCGTGCTGTTCCAGCGCTTCTACCGGCGGGATCCGTCCCGCAGCCGGGCGACTGGTGGCGCCGGACTCGGGCTTTCCATCGTGGAGGCCGTGGCGCGGGCCCATGGCGGACGGCTCGAGGCAACGGCCCTCAGCGGGGGTGGGTTGCGGATCGTCACCGAGCTGCCGCTCGTGCCGAAGCCGGCCGAGCTGGTGCTGAACGGCCCAAATAAAGGTGGGATAAAGGGCCTACTTACCACACCTTTATCGCGCGTTCCGTAGCGTTCGGGCTGGGCCGCTGGCTTGTGTGAAGCGGCTGACAAGGGGTTCGCCCTCGGCGAGCTCGCCGGATCGCCGACCGGGGAGTTCGCCGGGGTCACCCACCGCCTCGCTACAGCAAGCGAAGTTGCTCGGTACGAGCGGCTCGCTCGGCGAGGGGCTCCCAGCCCTTGCGCCCCCGCTGGCCGGTGCAGCGCACCTCGACCCGCTCCACCGATATGGCGCGTGACGCTCCTTTGGCGTCGATGATGCCGATGCTGCCATCGCGTTCGAGCCGGGCCACCGTGCCTGCCTGCCAGCGACTCCCGCGGCGCCGAAACCGGACGGCCTCTCCCGCCGTCAGTCCCAGATGGCCAAACTCGGGCTTCACGGCGGTCGTCGTGGCCTTCAGTGAGGTTCGTTGTCAGTGAGTTCGGCTTCGACCCGCGCCTGGAGGCGGCGCATGCCCGCCAGCCATCGTTCGGGTTCGGTCGCCTTCCGGCGCACGTACTCGGCCACCTCGGGGTGGGGCAGGATGAAGAAGTGCTCCGCCCGTAGGCCCTCGACGACGGCCTCGGCCACGTCGTCGGGCTCGAGCAGACCGCCTGATGCCAGCACCGCCGAACCGGCGGCGGCGCCGATACCGCTCAACAGCATCGGGGTACGGACGCCTTGCGGACAGAGGCAGGAGACCCGGATGCCGGCGTCGCCGTAGGTGATCGACAGCCACTCGGCCAGCGCCACCGCGGCGTGCTTGGTGACCGAGTAGGGGGCGATGCCGATGTTCGTGAGCAGGCCCGCGGCCGACGCCGTGTTGAGCAGATAGCCCTCGCCGCGATCGAGCATGCCCGGCAAGACATAGCGGGCGGCGAACACGTGGGCCATGACATTGATCTCCCAGATCTGCTGCCATTCGGCGTTGGGCACATCGATGCCACCGGCGGGGCCGCCGATGCCGGCATTCGAGCAGAACAGATCGATCCGGCCGTGGGCCTCGATGGCCCGACGCACGAGTGTCTCGACGTCCGCCTCGTGGGCCACGTTGGTCGTCATGCCGATCCCGCCGATCTCCTGGGCGACGGTCGCCGTCCCCTCGCCGTCCAGATCGGCGACGACGACGGCCGCGCCTTCGGTGGCGAATCGCCGGGCCATGGCCCGCCCGATCCCACTGGCTCCGCCCGTCACCACTGCTACCCGCCCCTGAAGCTCCATGGCGGGCATGGTACGCGCCGGGTGGCACCCGACGGCGCGGCCCGGCCTCGCTCACAATTGCGCAGCTGGGGGGACTCCACAGTTGCCAGGGCGGTTCGCCGCCCCGGCCCGTCTCGGCTCGCCCCGGCCCGGCGTGGCCCGCCCCGGTCCGGGGTGAACTGGCGACCAATCAGTGCGTGGGACGCAGCACCAATTGGTCGCTGGTTCCGGCGCAGACTCCGGTCAACGAGTGCTGGCCTCGATCACCGATTCGAGCGAGGCTTGGATGAGTCGGCTCAGAAGGCCGGGATCCTCGACCGCCTTGGCGTCGCAGTTGATACCGATGTCCATGCTCGACGCGTAGGAGAGCAGAGTGACGTTGCACGCCGTCCCCCCGGTCGGGCCGAAGGGGTAATTGGCCAGGATGCGGGCCCCACCGATGTACAGCGGCACCGGGGCGCCCCGCACGTTGGAGACGGCGAAGTCGACGGTGTCCACCTGCTGGCGCGCCATGCGCAGGACGAAAGCGGGGGGCAAGGCCGCGACCAGGCCGGCCAGCGACTCGGTCACGCCGAGCACCCGCTGGCCCTTCACGGCGCTGAGCCGGTCGTGCACGGCCTGCATCCGGACCCGAGGGTCCTCGATACCCGCAGGCAAGAGCATGCGGGCCGGCAGGAAGGCGTTGCCACCGGCAGAGCGATCGGCCCTCGTGCTGACCGGCATACTGACCCGCAGCTCGTCCGGTTCGACGCCGAAGGCCCGGTGGTAGTCGCCGACGCCACCGAGCACGCCTGCGACATACAGGTCGTTCAGCGTGCCACCGAGGGCCCGCGCCGCGGCCAGGGCCTTGTCGAGGTCAGCGGAGAAGACCTCCAGCTTCCGTCTGAGCGAACGGTGTCCTGCCCACAGGGCGGAGTGGGCGCCATCGGTCACGAACATCTGGCGCAACGTGGCCCGCGTCGCTTCCACCGCGTCGACGGCATCCCGGGGGATTGTGAGCGGATGCCCGACGCTTTCCCGGACTCCGGCCAGCGCCCGGCGGCCCAGGTCGAGCGGGAGCCGGAGGGCGGTGTCTCCCACCGTTCCGAGCAGGGCCGAGACCGCGCCCGGGAGGGTGACGGGCGGCGCTGGCTCCGGGTCGGGCTCTGGCTCCACCTCGGCTGGCGAGCCGTCCTGGCCGGCCGGCGACCGCTCGAGGTCGATGAACTGGGCCGAGAGGCGGACGGCTCCCACGCCGTCGCTGATGGTGTGATGCATCTTGCTGATCAGGGCGGCCCGACCGCCCTCGAGCCCCTCAACCACGGTGAACTGCCAGAGGGGCCGAGCCGCGTCGAACGGGTCCTCGAGATGGAAGGCGGCCATGTCAAGCAGTTGGCGGTCGGTGCCCGGGTTAGGCAGGGCCACCCGCCTGACGTGGTACGCCAGATCGAAGTCGGGGTCATCGGCCCACGTCGGCGGCCCGATGGAGACGAGTGGCTCTACCACTCTTTGGCGGAGCCGGGGGATCCGATGCAGCGCTTCCCGCATGCGGGCCAGGAAAAGGGCCTGATCCGGGGGACCGTCCAGAATGGTCAACGTCTGATACGACGATCGCATGATCGGGTCCCGCTCGACGAACCACATCAGCGCTTCGGCGTCGGTCATCCGCCGGTGGAAGAGCAGCGTGCGTTCGGCTTTGGGCGGCGCAGCCGTGGCCTGAATATCTGCGCGGATGTCCACCATGGTCGGAAAGGCTACCCCGACCGCCGGACCCCACTCAGCGTGGGATCGACGTGTGCTTGAACTCGTTGAGGTCGGACCAGCCACCGGCCAGGTCGACCACCCGGTCGATTGTCTGCCGGGCGAACGCGGCGTCGTCGCCAGGACGACTCATGAGCCGGATGAAGACGGAGTTGCCCTCGACAATGAACGTAGGCACACCCCACACGTGATGTTCTGAGGCGGCCGCTTCGTGCTCCTTGCGGAATGCGGCCAAGGGCCAACCCTCGTCGATGGCTTCGAACACGGCTGCCGGGTCAACGGACTGCTCGGTGAGCACGGCCTCGATGACGTCGCGCTCCCGGAGGTCGCGACTTTGATCGTGCCGGGCGGCGAAGAGGGCCAGATGGACCTGGGGAAAGAGGTCGGGCTGGGTATCGCGCACCACGATGCCGGCCTCCATGGCCAGAAGGGCGGCGCGGTGCGACGGGTCATCCCAGACGTCCGGGGCGCCCTCGGCAACGTGGACCTGATTGAGGGAGAAGGGAACGAAGTCCACGTCCCATTCGGCTCCGCCTTTCAATCCGGCCAGCAGATGCTCATGGGCATTGCGGGCGAACGGGCAGCGGTAATCCCAGGTCACGGCAAACGAAGTTGTACTCACACGATATTCAACCGCGGGCAGCCGTCCGAGATTCCGCGACGGGCGCCAGCCGGCGTCCGAGCCGGCCCAGGGCCACGCCGATGGCCATCCCGCCAAGAACGTCGGAGGCGTGATGGATCCGCACGTACACCCGGCTCCACGCCACGATCAGGGCTGCCGCGTAGTACAGCGGCCGCAGCGGGTCCTCCTCGGACAGGAGGACAGCGGCGCAGAAGGCCGACGTGGCGTGCCCGGAGGGGAAACTCGACGTCCGGGGCAGGCGCAAAGGCAACGGGCGTAGGGCCTCGTGGACGGGGCGGCGGCGTTCGAAAAGGGACTTGATGCCCACGTTCACAATGGCGGATTCCACGCCGACCCCGACGGCGGCCCGGAGGGCGTAGCGCAGATCACGCTCGGAGCGAACGCCTCGCGCTGCGCACAACAGAAGCCAGAAAAGGCCGTGGTCGCCGAGAGCGGACGCACCGTAGAAGAGCCGATCGGCCCACGGGTGGCCGCGCAGGTGATCGAAGCCCTGGTCGACAGCCCGGTCGAAGTTGTCGATGCGCCGCGCCGCGCCCCCTTTTTGCCGCGCCCTCATCGCTCGCAGACTACCGGCGGGTCAAGATGCCGCCGCCACGGGAATCCGGGCCTGTGGCTGAACCAGAGAAAGGTCGCCGCCCCACGCCGGGCAGTAGGCCTTGAACGCGCAGAAGTCGCACAGTCCCGACGGTCGGGGACGGAAATCTTCCCGCTCACAGGCCCGCTCGACCGCGGTCCACACGGCCAGGGCTTTGCCGCGCAGCGCCCGGATCGACTGCTCAGAGGGCTCGGTCGAGATGGCGATGGGCTCGCGCAGATGGAGCAGCTGGACGCGCGCCGGGCGCCGCCCGAACACCTGCTCGCATAAAAAGGCGTAGAAGTGAACGCCGGCTAGACGGCTTTGCTCGTGGGCCATCCCCGGAGCCCGGCCGGTCTTGTAGTCGGTCACCACGAGCTCGCCATCGGCGTCGAGCTCAAGGCGGTCGATGATGCCGCGCAGCGTGAGCGTCCCGAGTTGCACCTCCAGGCGCAGTTCGGTGCCGATCACGCGCACCTCATTGGGGTCCTCCAGCTTGAAGGCGTTGCGCACCAGGACCTCGGCGTCGGCCAGGAACTCAGCCTCCTGCTCGGCTTCCAGGCCGAGACCGATGAACTCGGGATCGGCTTGGGCCTCCACCCACGCCCGCCCGAGTCGCTCGACGGCCGCGTCATTGGACCGCTGGCCGGGGTCGAGCTCCCAGAACAGCAACTCCAGGGCGCGGTGGACGAGCGTCCCCTTGGCCGCCCACGGCGACGGCGGTTCCGGGAGATGGTCGATGGCCGACAGCCGGAACGCCAACGCGCAGTCCTTGAAGGACGACACTTTGGAGGGAGAAAGGCCGGTCGGCAGCGGAAAGCTCACGTCCCCAGGCTAACGGGAGCGTGTGACATCAACGGGGAGGGGGAGCGGGGAGGCCCGTGCTCACCCGGCAGCTTCATCCGGGCATGAAGGCCACGCGGATCCGCTCGGCGACGAGGGCCGGGTCCTCGAGGGGGCCGAGGTGGGTGAGCCCGGCAAGTACCTCGGTGCGGGCTCGGGGCAGCGGTGCCCCCAAGCGCCGTTGTGTCGCCGGATCGAACGGCTCCCCGGACAGAGATCCGCACGCCAACGTGACCGGGCAATGCACCCGGTGGAGGTTCTCGAACGCATCGTGGCTCATGCCCATCGAATACACACGCGCCTCATCTTCGGACCGGCACTTCAGACGGACCGTACCGTCGGGTTGGTCCTCGAAGCCGTGGTCGACATACGCCCACATGGCCTCGGGCCGGCACCGGGCGAACATGGCCTTGGCCGAATAATTCTCGAACGCTTCCTGCTTCGAGTCGAACACCTCCCGGCGCCGGCGGGCACCCTCGATGATGGGCGCCTCCACGGGTGCCGGTCCGAGCGGGACGTCGGCCGTCGGGATCACCGGCTCGTAGCAGTAGAGGGAACCGAAGGTGCCCGGGCGGCGTTGCTCGGCCAGGAGCAGCAACGCTCCTCCACACGAATGGCCGACCGCCAGTGGACGACGGAGCGACAAGCCGTCGACCACGGCCAGCACGTCCGTGGCGAATCCTCTCCAGTCGTAGTCGTCACCCGGCGCTTTCCCCGAATCGCCATGGCCGCGCTCATCGAAGGCGATACAGCGGAAGTCATCCGTGAGCCGCTCGATGACGGGCTGCCAGACCAGGCCGTGGAATCCGGTGGCGTGGGCGAGGATCAGATCGGGACCGTCGCCACCAAAGTCGTAGCTCGCGATGGTCACGCCGTTGGGCGTGACAAAACGGTCGCGCTTCACGTGCCGACCCTACCGGTCCCTCGTTGGCTACGGTGACGGCATGGACGCCGAGACAGCCGTCGAGGCCGCCAATCGTGCGTTCTATGAGGCGTTCGAAGCCAAGGATATCGACGCCATGTCGGATCTCTGGGAGCACGCGGAGCGTGTGGCCTGCACCCATCCGGGGTGGGCCACCCTGCGAGGGTGGGGCCGGGTCTCGGCGTCGTTCTTCGCCCTATTTCAGGGTCAACCCCTCCAGTTCGTGCTGACCGAGCAACGGGTAACGGTGGTGGGCGACGTGGCCTGGGTGTCGGTGGATGAGAACCTGCTCGGCGTCCAGGGCGGGGCGACCGTCGCCGCGTTGAACCTGTTCTGCCGCGACCCGTTCGAGGGAACCTGGCGGCTCGTTTGCCATCACGGATCGGTTGTCAGCATGTCGACCTCGGAGGGTGAAACCAGCTGATCACTCGTCCTCGTCCAAGAGACCAAGCACGTACGCCCGATACGGCGAGGGCGGCATTGCCGCGGCGGCCGCTTCGAGACCTTCGGCATCGATGAAACCCTGACGGAAGGCCACCTCCTCGAGACAGGCGATCTTGAGTCCCTGGCGACGCTCGATGGTGGCGATGAAGTTGGCTGACTCGAGCAAGCTCTCGTGCGTCCCGCTGTCCAGCCAGGCCACGCCGCGCCCGAGCCTGACCGCCCGCAGCGTGCCTCGCTCGAGATACGCCAGGTTGAGGTCGGTAATCTCCAGCTCTCCCCGTGGCGACGGCTTCAGCTCCTGGACGATGCCAACCGCGTCACGGTCGTACACATAGACGCCGGGAACGGCCAGATTAGATCGCGGGTGGGCGGGCTTCTCTTCGAGGCTCGCCACCCGGCCGTCTGGGCCGAACTCGACGATGCCGTAGCGCTCGGGGTCCTGCACGGGGTAGCCGAAGATCACGGCTCCCGTCCGGAACTCAGCGAGGATCTCGTCGAATCCGATGCGGCCGTAGAAGATGTTGTCCCCGAGGACGAGTGTCACCGCGTCGCCGCCGATGAAGTCTTCCCCGATGAGCAGCGCGTCGGCGATGCCGCGGGGCGCGGTTTGCACCGCGTAGGTGATGGACACCCCCCACTGGGAGCCGTCGCCGAGCAACGCCTCGAACCGGGGCACGTCGTGTGGCGTCGATATGAGCAGGATCTCCCGAAGCCCGGCCAGCATGAGCGTGGACAGCGGGTAATAGACCATGGGCTTGTCGTAGACCGGCTGGAGTTGCTTGCTGGCCACCAGGGTGAGCGGATGCAGGCGCGTGCCCGCGCCGCCGGCCAGAACGATCCCTTTCACGGGGCAGACGCTATCGGGGCGCTGCCGAGCCGACCGGCGAACTCGAGGGCGTTGGTGACGGCGTCGTCGCGCCAGCAGTTCGCCCACAACAGATGCACGTCGGTCGCCGACGCGGCCAGTTCACCGACCGGTCCCACCCATTCGGCCAGCTCCGCCGCGGAGTAGCGGTAGGGCCACGGCCAGACGCCGGTCTCCTCCCTGTTTCCGTCATCGTCCTCCGTCGGGTGATGATGGCCGCGGCCGTGGAAGCGGACCACGGCCAGTTCGCTGGTGGCGGCGACAACGGGGGGCCGCTCCCATTCCGGGGGCACGTCGCTGCAGACAAAGGCCAGGCCATGTTCCTCGAGCCAGCCAAGGGTGGTCTCGCACGTGTCGCCTGCCAGCCATTTCGGGCTGCGGAGGTCGACGGCCACTCGATAGGGCGCCAACCGCTCGGCGGCCGCGGCCAGCTCCTCCCTTGCCTCGTCCTTGGGGCTAAACCACGTCGGGTACTGGAGGATGATCGCTCCGAGCCGGCCCGCCTCATGCAGAGGAGCCAGCGCGTGTCGGAAGCGTTCCCAGCACTCGGCCATGGCGTCGCCGCTTAGGTGCGGAGGGTAGAGCCGGCGCCGGTCTCTGGTCTCGGGCCGCACTTCGTCTTGCAGGTCTTCCCACAGTGAGTTGGGGAAGGTGGGGTTGCCGGACAAGAGCGACCAACCGCGCACATCCATGGTGAACCCGGCCGGCGTGCGCTCCGCCCACTGCCGGGCCAGGTCGGGGGTCGGAGGAAAGTAGTAGGTGCTGGTGACTTCCACCAGCGGGAAGCGACTGGCGTAGAAGGCGAGCCGCTCGGCCGCCTTCATGGTCAGGCGGGGATAAAACTGACCTTCTCGCACCAGGCTACGGTCGGCCCACGAGCAGGTCCCGTACCGCACCTCGCCCCCGCCGAGGCGTATCGGTTCGGCTACCGGCAAGGGGTGCATCGCGATCGAGCGTAGGCGGGGTAGAACCTGTTCCGTGCCGCCCGACCTGAGCCGATGGGGGATCGAGTCCGGCTACCGCGCGACATCCGGCGAGTGGCGGGACGCGCCTCTCTCGACGCTCGAGGCCATCGTCGCGGCGATGGGTGTCGACGGCAACGAACCGCCACCGGCCCCGATCCTGGTGGTCCGACCCGGGGCCGAACTTCGCGATCTTCCCGGCCGACGGCGGCTCAGGCTGGAGGACGGCAGCGAGCTCTTCGTCTCCGGCCAACTTCCCGCTGATGTGCCGTTCGGGTACCACTGGCTCGAGGCTGACGACAACGAGCTCGAGCTGGTGGTCAGCCCCGGGCGCTGCCACCTTCCGGCCGATCTGCGGACCTGGGGATGGGCGGTGCAGCTCTACGCGTTAAGGTCGCGGCGGAGCTGGGGAATGGGCGATCTCGCTGACTTGGGGCGGCTGGTGGCGTGGTCAGGGGAGAAGGGCGCCGGGATGGTCCTGGTCAACCCGCTCCACGCGCCGCTGCCGGGTTTCCCTCAAGAGCCCAGCCCGTACTTCGCCAGCAGCCGCGGCTTTCGCAGCCCGCTTTATCTTTGCGTGGAGGACGTCCCGGGGGCCGCGGAGTTGCCGGCGCTCGCCGAGTTGGCGGCGTCGGGCCGAGCGCTGAACGCCGACGATCGCATCGATCGTGACGCCATCTGGCGGCTCAAGCGGGCCGCCCTGGAGGATCTCTGGCGGCGCTTCGAGGCGCGCGGCGGCGACAGGGCGTTTGACCGCTTCTGCGCGGAGCAAGGCCAGCCTCTCGCCGTCTATGCCGCCTTTTGCGCCCTCACGGATGTGCTCGGGGGGCCGTGGAGGCTCTGGCCGGCCGAGGTCCGCCGGCCGGATGGCGACGGCGTGGCGCGATTCGCCGCGGACGACCCGGAGCGGGTGGGGTTCCACCAGTGGCTCCAGTGGCTGGTGGACGCGCAACTGGCCGCCGCCGGGCAGGACCGCCGGGTCGGGCTGATGCACGATGTCGCCATTGGCGCCGACGTGCGGGGCGCGGATGCGTGGATGTGGCAGGACTATCTGGCGCTCGATATGCGGGTCGGCGCTCCTCCCGACGACTTCAACACCCTCGGCCAGGACTGGGGGTTTCCTCCGTTCGACCCCTGGCAGCTCCGATCGGCGCGCTATGAGCCCTTCCGCCGCATCGTGCAGGCGGGGATGCGCCACGCCGGGGGGCTGCGGTTCGACCACGTGATGGGCCTGTTCCGGCTGTTCTGGATACCGGAGGGCGAAGGACCCACGGCCGGAACCTACGTCCGGTATCCCTGGAGTGATCTGCTCGACATCCTGGCTCTGGAGAGCCACCGGGCTCGTGCGTACGTTGTCGGGGAGGATCTCGGGACGGTGGAGGACTTCATGCGCAACGAGCTCAGTGCGCGCGCCGTGCTGTCCTACCGGTTGCTCTGGTTCGAGCCGTCGCCACCCGAGTCCTATCCGGTGGAGGCGCTGGCGGCGATCACCACCCACGACCTGCCGACCGTCGCCGGCCTGTGGACCGGGGCCGACCTCCGATCCCAGGAGGAGCTCGGGCTAGCGCCCAACGTGGCCGCAACGACGGCCGTCCGAGACCGGCTAAAGGCATGGTTGCAGGCCGACGACGAGACGCCCCCCGACCAGGTAGCCGAGGGCGCGTACGGCCTGCTGGCGGAGGCGCCTTCGGCCATCCTGGCCGCCACCCTGGAGGATGCACTGGCCGTCGAGGAGCGCCCGAACATGCCGGGGACGATCGACCAGTGGCCGAACTGGTGCTTGCCGTTGCCGCTCTCCCTCGAAGCGATTGAAACCGATCCCCGGGTCGAGGCGGTAGCCAAGAAGCTCAACAACCGCGGCGCCTCCCCGACCACCCAGGGCGGGCAGGGCGGGCGGACCAAGCGCAGGGCAAGGACGGCCCGATGACGATCAACCCGGTCGCCGGCGCGGGGTTCACCGCCGGCGCCGAGGCCTACGAGCGAGGCCGGCCTTCGTATCCGCAAGCCGCCGTTGACCGGCTGATCCGGGAGTTGGCTATTGGCCCGGGCCGGCTAGTGGTCGATCTGGCCGCGGGCACGGGCAAGCTCACCCGGCTGCTCGTGCCGTCCGGAGCTGAGGTCGTGGCCATTGAGCCGGTCACGGCCATGCGCCAGCAATTGCGGATGGCGCTGCCCGGCGTTCCCGTCGCGGCGGGGACAGCCGAGGCCCTGCCGCTTGGCCCTGGCCGGGTCGACGCGGTGACGGTCGCCCAGGCCTTCCACTGGTTCGATGCGGAGCGGGCGCTGGCCGAAATCGCCAGAGCCCTCCGGCCCGGCGGCGGTCTGGGTTTGATCTGGAATGAACGCGACGAGTCGGTCCCGTGGGTGAAGGAACTGGGTCGGGCCATCCGGTGGGATGTGAGCATGCCCTACCACATGGGGACGGACTGGCGGACGGTGGTGGACGCATCGGGCCGGTTCACTCCGATGGGCCGCCAGCAGTTCCCGTACGGCCAGGAGCTCGACGTCGACGCGCTCGCTGACCGGGTGGCGTCGACCAGCTACGTGGCGGCCATGACCGAAGCCGAAAGGGCACCCCTGCTCGGACGGGTCCGAGCGTTGGTCGATGGTTTCCCGCCCCGGTTCACCCTGCCGTATGTCACCGAGACGTTCTGGTGCCGGCGGGTCGGGCCGTAAGCTGCCGCCCGTGGACCTGCCGGTCATGCCGCCCGTTGCACCGATGCTGGCCAAGTTGGCCCGGGAGTTCCCGCCCAGCGGCGAGGTCATCTACGAGCCGAAGTGGGACGGATTTCGCTGCATCGTGTTTCGCGATGGCGATGAGGTGGAGCTGGGCAGCCGCAACGAACGCCCGTTCACCCGCTACTTCCCCGAGCTGCTCGACCCGCTGCGCGACCAGTTGCCGGCGAAGATCGTGCTCGACGGCGAGATTGTGATCGCCACGCCGAACGGCTTGGACTTCGACGCGTTGCAGCAACGCATCCACCCCGCCGACTCCCGCGTGCGCATGCTGTCTGAGCGCACTCCGGCGGGCCTGGTGGCCTTCGACATCCTCGCCCTCGGCGGGGATGACTTGCGGCGTCAGCCGTTCGGCGATCGTCGACGCTTGCTCGAGGGCGTCCTCGGTGCGGGCACCCCGCCCCTCTACCTCACTCCGGCCACCCGGGACCGGGATGTGGCCGAGGACTGGTTCTCCCGTTTCGAGGGGGCCGGCCTGGACGGGGTCGTCGCCAAGCCCATCAACCTGGCGTACGAAGAAGACCGGCGGGTGATGATCAAGGTGAAGCACGAACGGACCGCCGACTTCGTGGTTGCCGGCTACCGGTGGCACAAGGCAGGGGAGGGGGTGGGCTCGCTGATGTTGGGCTTGTACGACGCCGAAGGCGATCTCCGCCATGTCGGCGTGATCGGCGCGTTCCCTGCCGCCCGCCGCCTGCAACTGGTCGAGGAACTCGCACCCTACCGGGACGGAGCGGGCACTGATCATCCGTGGGCGCAGTGGGCTGATGCGGAGGCACACTCGGGGGGACGGCGCCTGCCAGGCAATGTCAGCCGCTGGAACGCCAAGAAGGATCTCTCCTTCGAGCTGCTCCGGCCTGAGCTGGTCGTCGAGGCGGCCTACGAGCATCTGCAAGGAGACCGTTTGCGGCACACGGCCCAGTTCCGCAGATGGCGGCCCGACCGGACTGCGGCCAGCTGTACCTACGCGCAGCTCGAGACGGTGGCGCCCGCCGAGCTGGCCACCGTGTTCGGCGCGTCGGGTGTCGCATGAGTCCGCTCCCCGTACTGCACGAGACGGCTCTGCTCGTCCCGGTGCCCGTCGCGGAGTCCCTCGTCGGCGAGTTGCGGCGCGAGCACGATCCCAGCGCCGCGGCCGGAGTGCCCGCGCACGTCACAGTAATGGTGCCGTTCCTGACGCCGAAGGAACTCGACGCCGAGGTGATCGCCGAACTGCGGGCACTTCTCGGCGCTACGCCGGCGTTCGACTTCCAGCTCGCTGGGGTGGGGTGGTTCGGCCGGACGGTGCTGTACCTCGCACCCGAGCCGGCCGAGCCGTTCATTGTGCTGACCGAGCGCATAGCCGACACGTTTGGCACCGCTCCGTACAGCGGTGACTATGACGACATCGTGCCCCATCTCACCGTGGCTCACGCGTCCGACGGGGTGGAGTTGATGGCGGTGGCCGATCGCCTCAGCCGTGGCCTGCCCTTGCACGGCCGGGCCGAAGAGGTGTGGCTGATGGAGAGCGACGCGAGGGCGTGGCGTCAGCACGAACGGATCGTGTTGGCCGCGGCCGAACCTGGTCCCTAGCTGGAGAAGTGCTTCATCAACTGAGCGAACTCTCCACCCGGGTTCGGCGGGACGATGTATCCCTCTTCGTCGCGGATCTCCTCGAAGTGATCCCGCACGTCCTCGAGGGTGAGCTTGGGGTTGTAGTAACCCTCGGTCAGGCCGACGAAGAAACGGGCGATCCGGCCGCCGGCCGCGCTGTAGACCTCCCCGGTCACCGGGCAGTCCTCATGGCAGAGCCACGCCACGATGGGCGAGACGAGCGCCGGGTCGAGCCGGTCGGCCATCCGGCCGAGCAGGTCCTCGGTCATGCGGGTCTTGGCGACCGGGGCGATGGCGTTGGCCTTGATGTTGTACTTGGCCCCTTCCGCGGCCAGCACCCGGGTGAAGCCGACCAGACCCATCTTGGCCGAGGCGTAGTTGGTCTGACCGAAGTTGCCGAGGAGCCCCGAGTTGGACGACGTGTTGACGACGCGCCCGTAGTTCTGCTCGCGCATCTTCACCCACGCCGGCCTGGTGACATAGAAGGCGCCCTTCAGGTGCACGTCGATGACCGGCTCCAGCAAGTCCGCTGTCATGTTGTGGAACGTCTTGTCGCGCAGGATCCCGGCGTTGTTGATCACGATGTCAACCCGGCCGAAGGCGTCAAGGGCCGCCTGCACAATGGCCTCGCCGCCTTCCGGAGTGGAAACGCTGTTGGTATCCGCGATGGCGACACCGCCGAGGCCCTCAATTTCTTTGGCGGTGGCATGGGCCGGGCCTTCGCTGCCCCCCGAACCGTCCACCGACCCACCGAGGTCGTTCACCACGACCTGCGCGCCGCGCGAAGCCAGGAGGAGGGCGTGCTCTCGCCCAAGTCCTCCGCCCGAGCCTGTGATGATCGCCACCTTGCCGTCGAATCCGAGATCTGCCATGAGGGGACAAACTACGACGTACGGTGCTCCGATGACCAACCACCGGCTGGTAGACGTCTTCCGCGACGTCGGGCGCGGCGTGCTCCCACCGGCGGACGGGGAGGTCGAGGTGGTGTCGGCGCCGCCGGGTTGGTCGGGGGCGATCTGCGCCTTCACCGCGCACACCATCGTGGCCGCCACGCTGCCGGGGGAGGAAATCGTCGACCGGCTTCCTGATGATGACCTCGGCGCGCCGATGAGCCCGGTGTTCCAGTCGTGGCTCGGAGCGGCGCTCGGTGACAAGGTGCCCGGCGTACTCGATGCCGTACTCGTGGCGGCGGGGACAGGGGAGGGGAAAGGGGCGCTTCGCCGGACGGAGGCCGAAGATCATCCTCGCGTCCGCCGGGCTGGCCGGCTGCGTGACGACCTGTCGGTCTGGGCGCCCACGTCGGGCGGAGCGGTCGTTTGCCTCGGACGAGGCTTGGCCGACCGATGGGAGGTGGCGGTTGAGGTCGAACCCGTGAGTCGGGACCGCGGGCTGGGCCGTCAATGCATCCGCGCCTCGCTCGGACTGGTTCCAGTGGGCAACGTCGTGTTCGCCCAGGTCTCGCCCGGAAACGCCGCCTCGCTCCGCGCCTTCCTTTCCTGCGGCTTCCGTCCTATCGGCTCCGAGGTGTTGTTCGGCCGCGGCGGGGTTGGGGTCCCCGCCGAGAGGAGGAGCCTGGGGTTGGGGCCCCAGGCGGCCAAATAGACATCGCGCGTGAAGGCCCCCGGCGGGGGAACCGGGGGCCTCACGCGAGCGGCGAAGATCTATCGCCGGCGGTCGATGACAAAGGGCGTGCTCGACGGGTGGAATGAGGTGTGGCCGACAAACACTCGTTCCGGCGGCAGTTCGTGGCCGTCAACCTTGAAGTTGATGTGCAACGCGTCGGCGCAGTGGGTGGTGAAGTCGATGCCATCGATGCCGCCGTAGTTCACGAAGCGGAACGTCATGACATGGTCCTCGGGCCCAACGGCCACTCTGTCGTCCTTCTCGAGCTTCACCGGAGTGGGCTGGCCGAACGTGCCACCGGTCCAGATGGTGCCCGTGAGAACCTTGGCGTTATCGCCGCGGTGGGTGACCCGGAGATGCCAGCCGTCCTGGTCATGCCACAGGTACACGCCGCCGAAGTCGTTGGCATCGAGGCCGGCCGGCCTGCCGTTGACCTTATCGGGCCATTGGTCGTCGACCGTGGTATGGCACCGAGTGGATCGGACGGTAGGTGCGCTCGAAGCGAGCGGGGCGAGCGGGGTAGGTCCGGTGGACGTGGCATTGGTCTTCGCCGTGCCGCCGGAACCGCCGGTCGACGCGCCAGAGGGGAGTCCGGCCACGATGCCGGCGAGCAGCGATACACCGACCACCGATCCGGCCAGCAGCTTCTTCTTCATGTCCATGTCACGTTCTCCTTGTTCGGTGAGCCCGGGGAAAGGCCCTGACAAGGAGAATCGCCCCGAGGCGTTGCGAAACGAGGAGGGAGATATGAGGAGGCTGTGAGGGGGGCCTGTCCCCACTAGCCTGGATACCGAGCGGAAGGGGTCCTCATGGGTCAGCGATCGTTCGATCTCGTAGTGCGCGGCGGCCGGCTGGTGGACGGCACGGGGACACCGGCCCAAGCCGCCGACGTGGGCGTGCGGGACGGCCGGATCACCGCCATCGCCGAACCACGCTCGCTCTCCGATGCAGCCGAGATCGTCGACGTCGATGGCCTCGTGCTGGCGCCCGGTTTCATCGACATCCACACGCACTACGACGCGCAAGTGCTCTGGGACCCCGATCTCACTCCCTCGTGCTGGCACGGAGTCACAACCGTCGTCATGGGCAACTGCGGCTTCGGGATCGCTCCCACCCGTCCGGAGCACCGGGGCACCATCGCCCGAACGCTGGAGAACGTCGAAGGCATGTCGGTGGACGCGCTCCAGGCGGGCATTCCGTGGACATTCGAGACGTTCCCGCAATACCTCGACGTCCTGGACCAGCAGGCCACCCGGTTGAACGTGGCTGCCCTCATCGGTCACACGCCCCTCCGGCTCTACGTGCTCGGGGACGAGGCCGTGGAGCGCGCAGCCACCGAAGCCGAGATCGCGCAGATGCGCCAGCTGGTGGCCGAGGCGCTAGCCGCCGGCGCCATCGGTTTCGCGACATCGAAGTCACCAACGCATTCCGGCGACGGAGGGAAGCCCGTCCCATCCAGACAGGCCGAGCCGGACGAGGTCTTCGAGATCGCCCGGTCGCTGGCTGAAGCCGGACATGGTGTGGTGCAGATCACCCCCGGCCCCGGTCTGTTCTTGGAGCAGTTCTCCGCGCTCTCGAAAGCGCTGACCAGACCGGTGACCTGGACGGCGCTCCTGACCGGTATCGGACGCATGCCGGCGATGGACACGCTCGAACGCCAAGCCGGTTTCGGCGGCGATGTCTGGCCGCAGATCGCCTGCCGACCACTCGTCATGCAGGTCACGCTCGCCGACCCTTTCCCCTTTGCCATGCAACCCGCCTTCAAGGAGATCCTCGGCCTGCCACGCGACGAGCGAGCCGAGCGGTACGCCGATCCGGCCTGGCGCGAGCGGGCCAAACCTGATCTCCGGCAGGGCTACGGCGAGCGGTGGGCCCAGACGACCGTGCAGGAGACGACCGCCCATCCCCATCTGAAGAACGGCCCGACCCTTGCCGCCCTCGCCGCCGAGCGCGGCGTCGATCCTCTCGATCTGATGGTCGATCTCAGCCTGGCCGAAGACCTGAAGACGCGGTTCCGGATCGTCCTGGCCAATGACGACCAAGACGAGCTGGCTCGCTTGCTGCAAGACCCGCGGACGGTGCTGGGTCTCTCCGATGCAGGTGCGCACACCAGCCAGCTCTGCGACGCCAACTTCAGTACCCATCTGCTCCAGGTGTGGGTTCGGGAGCGCGGCGTGCTTTCCGTCGAGCAGGCGATATGGCGCCTCACATCGCAGCCGGCCCAGATCTTCGGCCTGACCGATCGCGGGGTCGTCCGCCCCGGTGCATTCGCCGACCTGGTCGCCTTCGATCCCGAGACGGTGGGGGCGGGGGAACTCGAGCGGGTCTGGGATCTTCCGGCCGGCGCCGACCGGCTGATCGCGCACTCGACCGGCATCGAGCACATGTGGGTCAACGGCCACGCCGTTCGACTTGACGGCAAGGATGTCGACGGTGCCCGGCCCGGAGCACTGATCCGAGGAGCGAAGCCATGACCGTGCTCACCGCTATCTCTGCCGATAGCCACGTGCTGGAGCCGTACGACCTGTGGACCTCGCGCCTGGCCGGCGGTCCGTTCGCGGACCGGGCACCCCGCATGGTCGAGGACAGCGCGCATGGGCACGTGTTCGCCATCGACGGGTTGCGGCCCTTCGCCATCGGCCTGGCCGGCGCGGCCGGCAAGCCATCGGACCAGCTTCGCCCGACCGGCAACGACGTGGCCACCCTTCGGTCGGGTGGGTGGGACCCGGTGGCCAGGCTGGACGACATGAACACCGACGGAGTGGCAGCCGAGGTGCTGTACCCGTCGGTGGGCATGAGCCTGGCCCAGTCCAAGGACCGCGAGTACCAACTTGCGTGCATTCGCGCCTACAACGACTGGTTAGTTGACTACTGCGCGGCGGGTCGGGGTCGCCTACTCGGCCTGGCCATGATTCCCACCATCGACGTGGAGGCGGCGCTGAGCGAGGTACACCGGCTCGAGGGATCCGGACTTCGAGGCGCCATGATCCCGGGTATGCCCGCTTCGGGTCACTACGCCGAAGCGCGGTTCGATCCCCTGTGGGAAGCCTTCGCCGAGCGGGACTGGCCCGTGTCGTTCCACATCCTGACGGGCTCGATGGGTGGAGATCCAACGCTCGGATCCGGCATCGTGATGATGACCTTGATGACGGTCGTCCATCAGATCCAGCAGACGCTTTCCCTCCTGATCTTCGGCGGTGTCTTCGACCGGGTGCCGGCATTGAAGGTCGTGTCCGCCGAACATGACGGCGGATGGGTGGCCCACTACGCGTATCGCCTCGACCAGATGTCCGAACGTCACCACAACTGGCTCGGAAAGGGCATGGCCACGTTGTCCCGGCGCCCCTCCGATTACCTGGCCGCGAACGTGTGGTACACGTTCCAGAAAGATCCGGTGGCGGTCGAGACGCGGCACCGGGTCGGAATCCGGCAGCTCATGTGGGCCAGTGACTACCCTCACTCGGACTCCACTTGGCCTCACAGCCAGAAGGTCATCGAACGGGATTTTTCGGGGGTGCCGATGGAGGAGCTCACGGCCCTAGTGGCCGGCAACGTGGCGTCGCTGTACGGGATCCGGCTATGACGTGGATCACCCTCAACACTCCCGACGGCCCGATGGGCTGCTTCGAGGCGCACCCGGCCGGCGGCAGCACAAAGCGTGGCGCCATCGTCGTCATCCAGGAAGCCTTCGGGGTCAACGACCACGTCTGCGACATCGCCCGCTGTTTTGGCGAGGAAGGGTGGCTGGCGGTGGCCCCCGAGCTGTTCCACCGGTGCGGTGGGGGTGTGGTTCCCTACGACGACTTCTCCGCGATCATCGCCAAGTTCGAAGGACTCTCCGATGCGGCGCTGCTGATGGACGTCGATGCGACCCTCGACCATCTCCGCGGCGTGGGGATCGGTGATGCCTCGATCGGCATTGTGGGCTTCTGCATGGGCGGGCGGGTCAGCTTCCTGGTGTCGTCGCGCCGAGTCCTCGGGGCGGGCGTCGGGTTTTACGGCGGTGGCATCGTCTCAGGCCGGTTCCCGCAGTTCCCGCCCCTCATCGAGGAGGCGACGTCGATGCCGACTCCGTGGCTCGGACTGTTTGGCGATCTTGACCAATCCATCCCGGTCGCAGACGTCGAGCGCCTCCGGGAAGCGTTGACGGCGGCACCTGCCGATTGCGAGGTGGTCCGCTATCCCGACGCCGGGCACGGTTTCCATTGCGATGCCCGTCCCGAGAACTACCACAAGAGCTCAGCGCTCGACGCCTGGGCTCGCACGGAGATGTGGTTCGACAAGCATTTGCAGCGTTAGCGCTTGGTGGGATGACCGGCGACGGCGGCCGCGACTCCCAGACCCATGAACATGCATCCCGAGAACACCTCACGGCGGCGGGCAAAGCGCTGGCTCGTCCGCAGCCGCTGACCGAGTGTGCCGGCCACCAGCGCGTAGCAGCCGTCGCTGCACATGCCGAGCAGCAGGAACAGCACGCCGAGAACCAGGATCTGCTCCGCCACCGGCCCCCTCGCCGGGTCGACGAACTGCGGCAGGAAGGCGAGGAAGAACAGCGCCGTCTTGGGGTTCAGGATATTGACGACGATCCCTTGCGCGTAGACCCGTCGCAGGGCGATGGGCTCACCGGCCGTGATCGTCACCAGCCTTTCCCGATGCACGATCTTTCGCACGCCGAGCACCACCAGGTACAACGCCCCGGCCAGCTTGATGGCCTCAAACACGGTGGCCGACGTCATGATGATGGCGGAGAGGCCGAGGGCGGCGGCCACCACGTGGACGATTCCGCCTGTCGCGATTCCGCACACCGACGTCAGGCCAGCCCGGCGGCCCTGGTCGATGCTACGGGTCACCACGTACAAGACGGCCGGCCCAGGGATGATCAGCAACGCCAGCGCGGCCAGCGTGAAGAGAGCGACAGCGTTCAGTGAGGGCACGGCGCCTTTCCTTGCTGGCTACGAGACGCCGAGACTAACGACGAAGTCTGGTGGCCACGAACCCTTTTCCCCAGGTCTCAGGATGACTAGTCATGGTGCCGATAGGTGCGGTGTGGGTCTTCGTCATTCCCTCCTGGCCGCCGCCGTCGTCGGCGCCTCAGTAGCGATCATCCACGGCGGGGCCGCCACGGCCGGCACCCCGCCTCCGGGGGCACCATCGTGTCCGAAGTTCCCCGCCGACAATGTCTGGAATGCCGACATTTCTGCCCTGCCCGTTCACCCCCAGAGCGGGGCGTGGCTGGCCAGCATGAACGCCGGCAGCACACGCCTGCACCCCGACTTCGGCCCGTCGTTCGGGGCTCAGCCGATCCCGTACGGCATACCGTTCAACGTCGTCGACAACCACCACCCGCTGGTGGCCCCCGCCTTCACCTACGCCTCCGAGAGCGATCCGGGGCCCTATCCGTTCGGCTCCGATACGACCATCGAGGGTGGGCCGAACGCGGCCGGCGACCGCCACGCCATCATGGTCAACAACGACACGTGCACGCTCTTCGAGCTCTTTGACGCCCGGTACTCGACCGGTCAATCCACCGCCGGCTCGGGCGCCATCTGGAATCTCCAGTCCGACGCCCTTCGTCCGAACACCTGGACCTCGGCGGATGCGGCCGGGCTGCCCATCCTGCCCGGCCTGTTGCGGCCCGATGAGGTGCAGTCAGGTGTCGTCGGCCACGCCATCCGCTTCACGGCCGCGCAGACCGACGGCAGCTTCCTTTGGCCGGCCCGGCACCAAGCGGGGACGAGGAGCGATCCGAGCCTCCCTCCGATGGGAGCCCGTTTCCGCCTGAAGGCCGGCTTCGACATCTCGGGCTTCCGGCCCGATACCCAGGCGGTGCTCCGCGCCATGCAGCGCTACGGCTTGATCCTGGCCGACAACGGCTCCAACTGGTACTTCCAGGGGTCCGCGGACACCGGCTGGGATCCGATGATGCCGTTGATCACTGAGCTCAAGAGCATCCCGGCGGCCCAGTTCGAAGCGGTGGACGAGTCCTCCCTCATGGTCGACCCCAACTCCGGCCAGGCCCGGGTCCTACCGACCTACCCGTTCGGGCCCAACGGTGGGCCGGGCGGCTACCGCCTGGCCGCTTCGGATGGGGGGATTTTCGCGTTTGGTGATGCGGGCTTCTTTGGTTCGACGGGGGCGATGGCGTTGAATCGGCCGATCGTGGGGAT